>Ga0157364_1002594_pt1 | contig 16951 bp, 5 predicted proteins | sample AttsexASBM2_FD_111476 | JGI IMG/M metagenome (GOLD analysis project Ga0157364, IMG submission 111476) | Fungus gardens microbial communities from leaf cutter ant in Ribeirão Preto, State of São Paulo, Brazil - Atta sexdens ASBM2 | ecosystem: Host-associated > Fungi > Mycelium > Unclassified ... | reverse complement strand
TATATATCTTTGTTGTATTAAAGAGTATCACAGAAAAAATGATGGCTCTTTTATTTATAGTAAATATATATATATATATATATATATATATATATATATATATATATATATATATATGTGTGCAGTTTTTAGGAAAGTTGATCTTGCGTGAGCAATATTTAGAATATGAAACATATTTAGAACATGAAACGCATCTTGATTTGCTCTAAAGTACAAAAACTCATTAAACAGAAACTTAAAAATGATTATTCCTCCGGATCAAATCATTTTGGAAAAAAATCATTTCAGATCGTTATGAACCTTAGGTAGAAGAATAAAACGACATTTTGAGACTGATCGATGATGAGTCCAAAAACTCATCTTATTGACCCTTTTCCTTGATCCAAATATTCCTTAATAAATATCCTTTATTGACATGATTTTTGCCACAATTAACAATCGGATCAAAATGCTCTCTCAGAAATCCTCAGCAGATAAATACCATATAATGACGACAACAAAAATAATTCTCCTGACGATATGAAAAGATATTTCACAATTCCTTATTTTAGTGGAAACCGTTTTTAACTTTAAATTTAACTTTAAAATTACTTACAAACCGAACAATTATTTGAATAGATTTATAAAAACTGATAAAGACGCACTGAACAAGGAAGAATTTAATATATAAAATAAATTGCTTTTGCAATTGCCTGATTGCAACGTCTCACGTAAGTGTATGTAATATAGTGTATGTAAAAACAAAAAGAAAACTTAAGACTCGTTTAAAAGAACATAAAGCTGATATAAAAAAAACCTACAGAATCATGTTCAGTATTATGGCACTAATTAGATAATGATCATATCATGGATTGGAATAACATTGTTACTTGTTGTGCGTTGATTCTCGATTTTAAACCGTTCTTTTTTAAAAGATCGGTCTCTCTCATAAAAAAAAAAACAATCATTCGACATTAAGCAAAGCGATTGCCAGGTTATTTTATACCACTATTCCCCCTTATACAATTCTTCTCCTACCTTCTTTTCTCCATCTTCTTAATAAGTATAAATATATCTACAACTAATGACATAGACGTTAAAATTATTTCAAATAAAAATGTTCTCTCTTCTCGTCACAATTTTGCCTGTTATCATAGGTATGTTAGCACTATATTTAATTTTATTTAATTTAATCTTATTCATAATATTTAATCTTATTCATATTATATTTCCTAATAGAACTATAATATTTCCTAATAAAATTTGGAAATTTTGTGATATATGGCAATCATTACTAGATCAAATACACGAGGATTAATTTGATGAATTAATCGATCGACATTGGTTCAACTTTTGCTAAAAAAATCTGTTATTGTATGATCTGCGTTCATTTTTGTAATTAATTGTAACACGTTAACTGAATTTTGTATTGACCTTATTACTTGAAGAATTTTACAGAAGATGGTTACATTTTGGCCGAAATGTTTATTATTAGTTTTTGATTGAATTTTAAATAAATTATTAATATGATTTTCGCTAACAACATCCTACATGTAACTTTTTACTCTTTTATTTACATATTGTATAATTTAAGCTACATTTAGTAAATTTAATTTAATATTTTATTAATTATGAAATAAAAGTTAATTTTATTACATTAAATTATTTTAATTGTAATATATGTAAATAAATGTATACATTATATTTAATACATGAATTAGATTATTAAATTTATTAGATTATTAAATTTATTTAGATAATTAAATTGATATATCAAATAAATAAATAAATTTGAAATTTTCTAAATAAATCAATTATATTAAAAATTATATTGTAAAAAATGATTTAAATTGAATTTAATAAACTGATAAGCAGTGACAGATTAAACATTTTGCCGCTCCTAGACACTAACGTCTATCTAATCGCCCTCAGGTGACTTTATTAATTTATAAATTTGATAAAAGGGAAAATGGATTAAAAAGAGTTACCGAGCATATTTTATCAAAAATGATATTTTAAAGTATAAGTCACATTAGCCCCTGCATTAGCTGATAAAAATATTCAATAATTCTTAATAAGTATATAAATATAATACATTTTTAATTGTATTTAAAATCGTTTCTGATAACTTCGGTTCGTTCGGTGTAACTTGTGCGTTAGATTAATAAATTAAAAATTTATCTCAATTATATAAAAATTTTTTGTCTTGAAAATTTTGCCGCTCCCCCAAATTTACCTAAGCAAGTGCCTTGTTTGCTTATGGATTAATCTATCACTGCTGATAGGAGAAAATCAGAGTCAACAATATCTTATTCCAATTTAAGTAATGATAGTTTTAATTCTGTTAAAGTTATTACTTTTCGAAAAAAATAATATATGAAATTAAAAATTAAAATCTAAATGATATAGTCTTAACTAATTAAGTTAAATTTTATCAAATTAAAAAATGTAAAACACAAGTGATACTATCTTTGTTATTTACTTAACTTTAATTATATATATATATATATATATATATATATATATATCATTCATATAAAAGGTTTGATATCAACAATTGACGCCAAATTAAATCCCACATCAAATGAAATAAATAATACTAACTCTAATGATAAATATTATTCGTATAAAAGATTTGATATGAATAACTAGCACCAAGTTAAATCCTATACTAGCCATACCAAATAAAGAATAATTCAAGTGATATTATCTTTAACTTTTACTACGTACTATGAAAATTAAGTATGTATCTTTGTATCTGTTCCTATTGAAGGATCTTTCTATTCCGATCCAAATGATTTTAATTCTCTATATGAAATTTTTATATTGTAATTTATTTAAAAATTTTTATCTTCCAATCAAAATAGTAGTTATTTAATTTTCATTCAAAAATATTATCCAAAACATTATGACAAAGTTACATTACCTTGTATTGCTTCCATTCAAACTACAAAAAATTTGTTACTACAAAAAATGAAAGTAAACATTTGGCACTGTAGGATCAAATAAGAAAAACTATAAAAACAATTAAAAAATTTTATTAATAGTTAATAGAAATAAATAATTTCTGTGTTATCATGCTCTCAATAGTTATTATTATTGTTATTATTACAAAAGATAATTACAATTTTTATGCAATACTAAATTTAATTTGAATGTTTTACACTGAATGTTTTACACTGAATGTTTTACTGAATAAAAATAAATTTACTGTCAATTTCTTTTTTATTTTAATAATGCATGTCTTACAAATACTAGTTTATTTATCCTACATTTAAACTTAGTAGTACACAACTTTCGTAACTTATACGAATGTATAATCTAATTATATATGTACTACGATATACTACGATGGATATTTTTATTCTCATGAAAATGTTTCTTATTTTTCTTATTCTAAATATTACATTCATGTTTTTAATACTGTGATTTAGCAGCGCTAAGTGTTTACTTCTTTAATTTTTTATAGTAACACTTGAATGGAAGTAATATAAGATAACAAAATTTTGTCATAACGTTTTAAATAATATTTTGAAAGATAATTTAATAACTACTTTAAACTATCTTGATTAGAAGAAGAAATGTCTTTGAATAAATTGTGATATAAAAATTTCATACAAAAAGAATTAAAGTTATTTGGATCGGAAGATCTTTCAATAAGAATAAAAAGATATACAGGATGTCTCACCCAAGACCGGCTATCACCTGAATAATACTCACAATTTTGGAGATAGAAAGAAATAAAAGTTGTTTGGGATCGAGAGGAACATGTGGTAATGAACATTTTTTTTCCAACTGGAGGCGCTTAAAAGATTGAAGGTCACTTTAATAATAGCTTATTTAAAAAATTATTCATTTTGCATACATATTTTTTTAAAGCAACTTTCTTTACACCAACTAATTTATCTCATTATTCTGTTAATAAAAGTATTAAAAAGTTTATTATATTGGGAATACAAATTAGTTCGGTTCCCTAAAGATGGTTCCAGCTGTTGTGAATGGTTCATAGTGATTTTGGCGGTTCAAAGAGGTTAAACATCTGCTAATAATATTCAGTTAATATCGCTTTCGAGTTTCATAGAAGAATGATTTTTACTGTGTTTGAAATGTCGAATTTTGTGTTAACCAAGCAGCATTTGCGGGAGGTTTTGATTTTCTGTTTTAATTGGAAGAAAAGTGCGGCTGAAGCCCATCGAATGCTTGTCGAAGTTTATGATGACACTGCTCCAACTGATAAATCATGTAGGGAATGGTTTCAACGTTTCAAGGATGGAGATTTCAGCGTTGAAGACAAGCCTCGCTCTGGACAGCCAAAAAATTCGAAGATTTAAAGAATTAGAAGCATTACTCGAAGAAGATCAGAGTCAAAGCAAGAGGAGCTTGCAGAATCATTGGGGGTAACACAACAAGCCGTTTTCTGTATGATTGAGAGCTATGGGAATGATTCAAAAACAAGGAAATTAGGTGCCTTATGAACTGAATGAAATGAACGAGAGACATTGAAAGACGATTTTTCACTTGCGAACAGCTGATTCAAAGACAGAGAAAAGGTTTTTTGCATCGGATTGTGACTGGAGATGAGAAGTGGATATTCTACAACAAGAAGAAAAATACTACGCTAAGCCCGGTCAATCGTTGCTATCGACCTCAACATCAACACCACGGCCGAACATTCATGCTTCGAAGATCATACTCTGTATCTGGTGGGACCAAAAAAGTCTTGTTTACTATGCTGAAACCTGGCGATTCCATTACGGGCGATCGGTATCGGCTACAATTGATTCGTTTGAGCCATGCATTGCGAGAAAAACGAGCAAAGACATGATAAAATTATTCTTCTTCATGACAACGCTCGATCTCATGTCGCTAAAGTCATAAAAAATATTTGGAAACGCTCAAATGGGATGATTTACTGCACCCACCGTATTCTCCGAACATTGCTCCTTCTAATTACTGGCTGTTCCGAAGGATGCAGCAAGTCACCGATTCACTTCTTTCGCAGAAATCGAAAATTGGCTCCAAAATTGGATCGCCTCCAAAGACGAGTCATTTTTTCGAAATGGAATTCGAAAAGAGATAGGAAAAAGTAGTAGGCAGCGATGGACAATATTTTAATTGATCTGTTCATTCATTTTGTTTTGAAATAAATGTATTTTTGAACGGACCGAACTAAATTAAAAAGTAAAACACAAGTGGTGCTATCTTTGTTATTTATTTAACTTTAATTATACGTATGGTATCATTTATATAAAAGATTTGATATCAACAATTGGCGCAAAGTTAAATCCCGTACTAAATTAAGTACAATAGAATTTAACTTGATTAGTTAAGACTATCATATAGGTTTTAATTTTTAATTGTACATTAATTTTTTTTCGAGAAGTAATAATTTTTAACAGTGAATTAAAACTGCCATTAGGTTGGAATAAAAGAATCTTCAATAAGAATATTTTTGGAAAAGAATTAAAATTGCTATACTTGAGTTGGAATAATAATAAAAAGATATATATAACTTAGATTCTATTCGAGAAACATGTATATTCTTAGCGCCTTTTTTACTTTTTTTTAAAAAAGTAATTTTTTATATAAATGATATAAAATTTTTGTGGAATTTAATTTGACGTCAGTTGTTATAATATCAAATCTTTTATACGAATAAGATGCACATCATAGAATTAAGTAACAAAAATATTACCATTTAGATTTTTAATATATCTTGGTTAGTTAAGACTGTATCATTTTGGTTTTAATTTTTAATTTAGTACAATAGTACTAAATTAATTTTCGAAGAGTAATTTTGGACAGAGCATTAAAGTTGTCTTTACTTGGGTTGGAATAAGAGAATTTTCAATAAGAATATCTTTGAAAAAAAATTAAAACTACTACTACTTGGGTTGGAATAATAAAAGGATACGTAAGGTATCACTTAAGTTCTATTCGAAAAGCATTCTTAGCGTCTTTTTTTTACTTTTTTTTAAAAAGGTAAGTTTGTACTAATTTCACGCATTTTGTAACAAATATCTCCGTATAATTTCGTTTGCATCCGTTCTCTTTAGTTAAATATTAAGTTATAAACAAATGGAGATCAAGATCAAATAGATCATTACCAACTTCTAGCTTAGTTAACAGATATAGTTATATATAATTTCGTTTTCGTTTAATGTTCTTTCATTATGTATCAAGTTATACAAAAAAGAGATCGATGATATATAAATCGCTTCATTATTCTTAGTTAATAAATACCAGCATATAATTTCATTTCCATCCAATCTCCTTTTGTTAAATATTAAGTTATAAACAATTTTAGATCGAATAGATCTTTTTATTTATTATCTAACTTAGTTAACAAATATAGTGTATAATTTCGTTTTCGTTCGATCTCCTTTCATTAGGGTAAAACCACTAATTGTAGATCACTCTTTAAAAAAAAATTCATATTTTTATTCATATTTTTTTCCGAAACAATATCAAGCAATTAATAAAATATTTAATAGTCCTGATTGATCATAAAGATTACATAATGGATGATTTTATTCCATTTCATTATCGTTTTATATGTTATAATTTGAATTATATCAATACAATAAATAAAGTAATGACAATTATCCACAATTAGATAGATGTACTAATTTTGAATCAATTTATCAAATGCTTATCCTTTTTGATGGCATTAGTACATCCCGTAAGGATAATAAAAATTATTTGCGCATGCATATTATATATATAACGAAAGTATATATATATATATATATAATGAAATTATAATTGATGATCCACATCTAGTTTTAGGATCTAATTATGAATATGATTTACTTTAATATTTAAAACAAATAAATCTTTTCGGGATGGCATCATTTGTAAGATTTGACAAGTTTTTAAACATTTTCATAATAAATTTACAATAAAAGTATCGTTATAACATAGTGATTACACAACCCGGATACATTTAATTTCAACTGAGCATAACGTTGATTTTTTTGATGAAATTTAATTACTATCTACTATAAAAGTTATAAGGCAATTCTTATGATATTACGCATTGAATGAATTTTTAAAGATACATACGTTAATTAATTTCACACAATTAATTAGTTAACGACATCAATGAAATGTAAAGCGCCGTTCCTAATAAATTAAATTCAATTGACTCTTGGAAGAGATAAAACAAATACTAAAGAATCTTGTGATACGTACCATTTAATGAAAAATATAATTATGTAAATATAAAAAAGTGAAAATTTCAAAATTAATACCTAATTCACGTCTAGTGATTTTACCCTATGTATTAAGCCATAAACAAATAGAGATTGATGACGAATAAACTGCTTTGTCATAATCATTTCTTAGTTTCATTCTTGATTATTTCTCAATTTTCGCAATTGAGATATTAATTTCTAAAGAATGATACATCATTATGCATGCAACGCAGCCATAACATGGTTTCGAAGTGCATTATGCTTTTAATAAGAGGTAAACAAAATCCATTTATTTAACATTTTTAGCAATTATTTAGCAATTTTGTTTAATGTTTTACATCTGATACTGATTGGTATATTGTTACAATATTTTTTGTAAAGTGCATAATTTTCTTATGTGCTAGGATTGCCATAGAAAACGAATTAAAAATTTCCCTGACTTTTCAGAGTTTTCTAGATGAAAATGGAAAATTTTCTAATATAAAATATGTGAATTTTAACATTTAAACTTAAGGAATGTAGGAAAGCTATAGTCTATATTATTTAAAATAACACAAAAAAGCTATAGTAAAATTTTGGATACAAATTCAAGCCAGCAAAAAATTAATTCGTTTTGGAAAAAAGAATGCAGTAATGAAAAAAGGATCAAATAAAAATACTGAATAAAATATAAATTTTAATGAATTATTGAATTAAAATCGTTTAAGTGCGTAAGTTTTGAACATATTTGACTATAAACATATATTATTTAAAAAATTATAACAATTTGGAATAGGAGCAGTTTAAGGAAATTGTGAGCAAATTTCGAAATTCCAGACTTTTACATTTTCCCCTGACTTTTCCTGATTTTTCTGGTTTTCCAGATCAGTGCAATTTCCTGATGTGAAGAGTTTTTTCTTTCTCGTTTTCTAAAAATTACAAATTTTTGATAAATACACATTTTGAAAGTCTGCTCCTCATTTATATTTTTGTAATATTTATATTTTTGTAATATTTTGTATATTTTTCTTATATATATTGTTTATGTTTATTGTATATTTTGAAATTGTACGTAAATAAATACATTTAAATAATTTATTGTGCAGAGTATCCTGAAAAAAATGGGTAAACTATAGGGAATCGATAAATTAAGAAAAAAGTCCTTTGGCGTGTTCTGATTCCCTTGAATGCTCTTCAGATATCATGTCATTCTTATTTAACATTCAATAAACAACAAGAATAACATGATATTCGGAGAATATCCAGGGAATTCAACATGTTCTTAGAGATATGCTTGTTTTTATTTTATTTTGGAGAAAAACGCTAAAGAAAACAAACGTAATTCGGAATATTGTTTTCTTCGTGTACAACTTCAGCGATAATGTTTCAGAGGCAGTGCGAGAGTGCGTGCCAATTTCCAGACAGAAGAGTGCCGAATCGGCGAATTATTACGTTGACCAGATCAGTGTTTGGCTGCAAAACGAACTGTCCGTATAAGATGCAATGCATTGTTGTAAGAGATCAATATTTTGAACAATATTTGCATTAAGCAAGTGGCAAAAAAAATAAGTGTGTGTAAATAAATAAGTGTGTACGAATAAGTAATAAATAAATACAAAAATAAAAATTACGTTTTGTCTTTTTTTGGGATTTTTTTTAAAACAAAGCAAAAACAAGCATATCTTTAAAGGACTTTTTTTCTTAATTTATCAATCCCTTAATTCTTAATTTATCAATCCCTCTCGAAATTTGATCTTTATTTAAATTCGAGACACGCTATAAAATAAAAATATGTAAAATTTTCTTTTATGATAAAATTAATATATCAAATTCGCTTATATGTATTTCTTTGTAATATAATAACATTATTGTCGATCGAAGATTAAACATGTATTTCACATTAAATAACTATATAATTATTGGTATCAATAAAATTAAGAAGGATCTTCATCTTGTTAATTGAACGGAAGAGTAACGCATATAAAATATATTAGAATTCATCAGAGAAATAAAAACTTATACTGTGTACGGTCGATAGCAAATACACTTCACAATGTCAAGACTTCATCAAAATGTTGGTATCAATAATTGAAAAATCTTCGTCTTGTTAGAAAATTTGTACAACAAAAGAACGTCAGTGTATTATATATTAGTATCCAGAATGAAAAATAAAATAAATTACAATAAAATAATTACTATAATAATAATGTAAGATTATAAGAATAACAGAAATTTGATAAAAACAATACAAAATTGATGTAAGCGAAAGTAAAAAATGTACAAATCTATTAGTTCAATTCAAATTAAATAAGAAAAATACCTTTCATAATTGTAATGGAGAGAGTTCAATCCAAAAAAAAAATTAAATGAAAATTAATATGAATAAAATGCAATAGAGATGTGCGATGAGAGAAAGATCAATGTCTCTTATCTTCGACGTTGTTAGACGAAATAAATTTAAATGACTTTCAGAAGGGAAGTAAAGTTGATGTTAGAAAATAGTGAGAAATAAGAATAAAGAGGGGAAAATAGATAGAAAGAACATAGGAAAAGGTTGTATAGAGAGGAAGGAAAGATAATTATGAGGGAAAAAGAGACACTGTATGATTTGTGAGTAGGATTCTGGCAATGATTCAGTATCATTTTGTTTATTTAAATCTGTCTTTTAATATGATTTATATCATTTCAGATATTATATTTCAGATATTTCAGATATTATATCATTTCAGATATCAATCTTTTGTTATAAAAAGACTCACTGTCTAAAATTCTCACATCATTTCATCTGAAATTATGATTAAAATTAACCCGATGATTGGATATAACAGATGGAGAACCTGTCTTTTTATTAATATCCGAAAATGTGTTTACGCAATCTTAGTTTCTCTTATTAATTTGGCCAACTGTGACTGGCGTCACAATCATCATGAGATCTTATACACAACATTTTGATTCGAAAGCAATTTCAATTTATCTTTACCTCTCTTAATAAAATTTGTAAGATATTGATGATGATGAAAGTTAATTTACAATGAAACATGTTAGAAATAAGTAGAAAACTTTCTGAGATAGAATGTACATAAGGAATTGTAAAATATTTTTCTTTGATTTGTAAATTATATGTAGTATTCTTATTCAATGTTTGAAATTTTAATCTTTGTTCTATTGTGGAAAAAATAAAGGAGAGAGAATAGTCATTTTCAAGAAAAATGTGAATTGCGTCGATCAAATTTTTTTGTTGAAAGCAAGGGTGTGAATATTTTTCAGATAGAATATTTTTTCTAAAAAATTAATAATTGTGCCTCTTCTGTGACAGAGAGGATGATTCGAATAGAAATTAAAGAACCTGCCAGAAAAGGTAGCTTTGTTATGTGTATCAAAAATGATTCTCTGATTGTCAATAATAATTGTTGTATTAAGAAAATACATTCTGCTGTTAACACCAACCTCCATAGTAAACTATATTCTTGTGTATAGAAAATTGAAAATGTTCAGCGTATTATTGATCGTGTTAGCTGGAAGTGCGAGAAGGATGTCATCAACATATCGGAAATAAAACAGTGGTGGTATTTATAATTTTATGATCACCAAGTGTGGTGGTATTTATAATTTTATGATCTCTTCAAGATCTTGCATTACAATGTCTGCAATTATGGGCGATAACGATGAACCTAGATAGGAGTGCCAAATACTTATTTATAAATTTTTTGATTGAATGAAAAAAAGGTTGAATTTATAAAATTGACTGCAATAATAAATTCTTCTTTAGAAATGTTTGCCTTCATTGAAATATGGTCCCATTCTTTTATTAATGTTATTGATTGCTAAATCAATAGATATATTTGTAAAGAGAGACATAACATCAAAAGAAACCAAAACAGTCAGATTTTACTTGTTTGCCATTTAATATGAAAGCTATCTTTAATGTGACTTGGAGCATTTAGTATACTCTTTTTGACAATGTTATGTAAGTAAAGTGAGAGATAATAAAGTGAACTGTTTAACGAAGAAACAATAACTCTCAATGGGTTACCATCTTTATGAATTTTTATCCATACACTCTGGGAATATTTTCGTCCGTTGTGAGTAGTCTTCGATATGCGGAATCTTCAATAAATTCTTTGCACTTCCATCTCGTGACATTATTGTATTTATAAAATATTATTTACCTTAGCTCGCCACCTTAGGAGACAATATACCTTATGCGATTTTTCCCATTGCTGTTACTTTTTTATAATATAATTTTAAGACCTGGATTGACGTTAAGAAAAAAACTTTAACTATCCATAGATACGAATCTGCAACGGTAATTTTTTTAAAATCAAGTTGCATCATCTTCTAAACCATTAGCGTAACCTTTGGCGCTTTCGAAATCAAGGGATAAAAACAGCGTAATTACTGGTAAATAGTTTTCTAGATAATTTTATAGATAATTCTAAATATTAAAATTTTAAACAAATTTTAAACAAATATATAAAATGAGGCTCGAAAGAATCTATAAATGAAAAATGTAAAAAAAATTCATCAATGCCTACATTAGCTGCTCGGATGCACACAAAATTCTTTATTTTTGTGTGTAACACAATATAACAAAACAAATAAAATATACATTTTAACTCTTCAATTTGGGTCCTTATAAAATATAAATCAAAATTACATAAATAACACAAATTCCAAGTTAATGATTCCCAACAATTTAGTTCTTCTTTCAAATTAGCTATGTAATGAATAGCCCAATGATTATCAAAAATATTAACTTATACAATAATAATATAAAAAACTTACATAAAATAAAACCGAAGTCATATACATTGCATTACTAAGTAGAATCACATCACTCATCAGATTGTCAGATTTGCTGTATAGTCATTAAAAAAAAACACAAAAACGAAAAATTAGAGAATTATTAAAATCATTTGTCTGAATTTTAATTATATCAATATGTAAGCGTTTTCTCGCGACTCGACATAAAGGTCTTGTGGTATCGACAGTCAGAGATATAATAAGAGATATAATATCAAAATAATAAAGTCATGTAGTTATTGAAATAAAAATAAAAATAAGAATAAAAGAGGGTAAAATCAACGTCACAATTCCGTAAACAAATTCATGTATAGTGGGTCTAAAGAATACGTATCATTCTGTAAATCAAACTCTGTTGCTTTATATGGATCGCTTCCGAAATCGGGTTTTTTATTAAGTACCTTTTCCTCGTCTAATATCTTGACATTTCCCCAATCAAAATCATGTTGATGACTAATTTTGTGTTCTGTTATTACAGAATGTTCCAATTTATATGATTTCTATGTTCATTTATGCGTGTCTTCAAACATCTACCTGTTTGATATGATAATCTCGAATCAATTTTATATACAACGTCTGTGTGAGATAGCTTGGGACGAATATCTTTATGACTTCTGATGAACTCCCTAAGATTATTAATCCCTTTATATGCCATGTGTATTAAGAAATCTTTTTTAAAAAATTTTTTGATCTTTTCTGATAAAAGGGATTGTAAAAAACTTGTGATTAATTTTATCTTCATTATTATCCGTTGTTTTATCCGTGATGTATTATCCTGGTCATTTCATTATTTAAATTTTGTTGACAATCTATTTTTTGTTTCAGAAAATATGAATTTCAGTGAATATCCGTTGTTTAAAAGAATTTTAATTATTAATTCGAAATTCTCTTGATGATAAATAGGATGAGACAAAAAAAGAACTCTATCGATTGAACCAACGATTGTTCTTTTTGGCATAAAAGATGAAAAATAATTTAGATAACGATCAGAAAAAGTAGGTTTGTGATATCAATTCTGAATAAGAGAATTTCCTTTTTTAATTAAGCTGACATCAAGAAAATCTAACTTGTCCCCATCTATTTCAGTTGTAAATTTTAATCTGGAATGGAATGAATTAAAGGTGTTAACCAATGTAGTATATCAATGTATAACGCATCGTGTGCTAACGCAATGTCATCAACATATCTCACATAAAAGAATGGCGAAATTGGAAGTCTCTGTAATGCTTTCATTTCAAGATCTTGCATAACAATATCCGACACAATGGATGATAATGATGAACCCATCGGAATACTAAAAGTCTGTTTATAAAATTTGTCGTTGAAACTAAAAATTGTTGAATTAAGAACTAATTCCAACGCTTTAAAAAATTCTTTTGGGAATGTTCGTTTTTCTTTCAATGAGATACCATGTCCTCTCTATGCCTTCAAAAACCAAGTCAATAGGTACATTTGTGTATGTAATAACGAAATCAAGAGATAAAAGCACTTTCTTGTCAGAGATTATCAAATTAGAAATGTATTTAATCAAATGAAAACTGTTCTTGAAAAAACTGTTTGCTATTGATATACTGTATGTGTAACATATCATTAAAAAAAAAAGGCTAGATTATAAAGAGGGTTCCCACTGAAGAAACTATGATACGAAGTAGATAACCTACTTTGTGTATTTTCGGAAAATCATATGCAAGAGGCGCAAGAGTTAGAAGCACTCAATTTGTTATAAACAGAATTCTCAACGAAATCGCGCTACTTTCATCCTTTTAATAACGTCTTAAGTTGTGTTAACATTTTAACTGGATTGTGATCAATAACTTATAAATCTCAGACTAAAGTTTCCATTTTTTGTATGTATTCCATCTTCTAAAATATCACCACATCACCTTATCTATCCTAGTAAAAAGAATATATGGATTGTTTTTAACAAATGAATGAATTTCATTGTCTTGATTAAAAAAAAAATTCTTTTTTCTATGTCAATCTTACTAGCACATGCTTGCTTTATCCCCTTAAAGGAAAAATTCTGTTCTTAAATTCTCTAATATTGAGTAATTTTAATCTGACAAAATTATGTTCGATGTGTTTAACAAATTCAATCATGGTGTTTCTAATATTGAACATTGGCAAGCAAATTTTCACTTAATTATAACAATGCTTTGACTTCTTATACGTATAATAGAACATTGCTGAGATTTTTTAACCATTTGTCATTTACTTCAAAGATATCATATGAAATGTGTTTAAATTGGGAAACAAAAAGATTCACTTTAATCGTTTCGTTGTTTATATTTTTATTCTTCGGTTCTTGGAATTGAAATTTTGCTAACAACGTCAAATAAAAATTATTGGGTTGTCCGGAAAGTTCGTGCCGAACTTTATTAACCTATATAATTTAATAAATGTAAAATTTAAATCTTCTGCGTTTCAATTTTCCTTCAAAATCGGCACGAACTTTCCGGATAACCCAATAGTATTATAATTTTAAATTGAGGATCTAAATTGAAGGATCAAAACGTATATTTTATTCATTTCGTTACATTCATACGAAAATAAAGAATTTTCTGTGCATCTGAACAGTTAATATAGGCTCTTTTATATTTTGGGCTTTTTTACATTTGATGGGCTTTTTTACATTTTTATATTTTTTATTAAAATTTATTAAAATTATGATATGTAGATTTTTAAAAAATCTCGATTTTCGATACTTTAAATAATTATATTTCTTTGAGCGATTTATATTGTATTATTTTTTTTGTTACTTCAGAAAGTCAACAAAAAAATTTTAGTTTAGATTAAAAAATTTGGAAATTTTTTATATAAAATCATCATTTTTTGCGAATTTTTCCAATAAAATTTTTTAAATCATTGAAATTATTAATTGAAAATAAAATATTTTTTATTTGATTTATGTTTATTTGTCTTTCTCTCTAATTTTGAGATCAGATTTCACATGTTTTGAGCTAAAAAAATATGTATTTAATTCAAAGATATAGCGTGACAAAGTTGGGTTTCATAGAAAAGGGTTTAGTTGTGGCCGAGAAGGTAATAAAAAAATAACAATGGCGAGCTAGGGTTTAATCATTCCATCAGGAAAGTAGATGAATAGATAAATTATATAATTTAATTCATAATCAACAAATAAATATTTCGGTAAATTTTGACAATAACGGATTTAGCTCCGATGACCTTGATCTTGAATGTTTTCAAAACAAAGAATTTGTACTTTAAAACAAATTTTCTATGCGAAATAAGTTTCAGCCCACATTTTCTTTACGCGAAAAGGAAAGTCGGACGCTGCTAGGCAGAGGGACAGGCGCTTCGCGTGGAAAATCAGACACTTTTAGATAGAGGAGATGATTGATTAGACTTAATGTGGAATGTCGGTCCCGGTGGAATGGAATCCCTTGGAGAGAAGGGGAAGTGCGATGGACTTCGCTTCGCATAGGAAGTCGTATAGACGCTAATACTAAAATTGCACTTTAACTCTAAATATCTCAAAAACTATAAGAGACCGCCATCTTGCTAAGAAAAAGTTACTTAGAATTATAACTTTGACAACAAGTTAAGCTCAAAGGGGCTGAGTCCTCTCCAATAAATAAATACTATAATCTAGTAAATAAATAATTACCGATTTTTTTTAATACTTTTGACGATGTACGCTTCGAAAGAAAAAACCGTTTTTTTTTCAAAGAGCTGTTCATCCCTTAAACATGAAATTCCGCACGTATAAAAAGATATATGTCATTTAGATTTTTTGTATTTAATAACAATATTTCAAAGAGAATTAAATCGGTTTCGGACAGTTATAAAACGCTCCTTGAAAGTTATACTCTCTTGAAAATTGTCCATTTTTGGAGAACAGAATAGAGTATCCCTTAATTTTTTTGCGTAGTATATTTTATTTATTTATTTAAATGTGAATAATTCATCTAAATAATTATAATAAAAAATTAATAAAATTATGCATACTTTTTCTGAATTGTTGCATTTCATATGCAAATGATTTAAATACAGTTACCTATATATTTCTTCTCTACATCAATCGATTTATCCAAGGATATATATATCCAAGGACATATATATAGACCAAACATTCTGTCCATACTTGAAGCCGGAAAATGACAATTTATATAGCTAGGATTCGTGATGTCTCTTTCTATTTTGATGAAAGCAGAGTGAAACGATAGAATGAAATAACATGAAATAACATCCTAAACGCAACATAAACTATCAATTTCCAACTTTATCTCTCACCATTAAACATCATAAAAATGCTTGATCTATGTAGGATAGAATCAGATACTATATGATGCAGGTAATATGAGATAATATCCTTTATATTTCTGTAATGATTGGTACTAGTAGTGCTGACTGTTGTAAAAAGATGCATATGTCTTCACGCATTCTAATATGCTGCGAAGTTTGATTTAAATTTATGTACTTCGGATATTTATTATATTAAATAAATAGGTACTTTGTTTTTTTATTTCTTATGTTTTTTCCTCTAACTTCATAAATTACATTTCTACAGATAGATAAGATATTTTGTCCTACATGTTAATATTTGTAAAGTAAACAATATTGAGCCATTCTAATTTTATAAATTTATCCCGAGACCATTATTGATTTATTAGATACAGTAGTTTTTCGGATAGGTATGCATGGTCATATTATGAGTGTCTTCATTATTTCTTATCCTGCACTGAAAAAATAGTCTAGTAAGGGGTCAACCACTATAGCAATCAGTATATTTTTTTAGAAATATATTGTGACAGTACAGTAATAAAGCAGGCAATGTTAGCAGTAGCAGTACTAGCAATACGCTAGCAATACGTAGTAGTACATAGCAATACATAAGATAACAATATTAACAATACAATAGCAATACTAGCAATAAAGTGTGTTGTGTTGCCATAATTAACAATCACTGTACATTAGTATATATATTAGTATATATATATATATATATATATATATATATATTTTTTAGAAGT
>Ga0157364_1002593_pt1 | contig 16951 bp, 8 predicted proteins | sample AttsexASBM2_FD_111476 | JGI IMG/M metagenome (GOLD analysis project Ga0157364, IMG submission 111476) | Fungus gardens microbial communities from leaf cutter ant in Ribeirão Preto, State of São Paulo, Brazil - Atta sexdens ASBM2 | ecosystem: Host-associated > Fungi > Mycelium > Unclassified ... | reverse complement strand
GTACTTCGCCCGTAAATTGAGCTGACAACGTTTTAACAGAGTGGACTCCCACGCACAATTTCACGGGAAGAATCTGGATTGGAAGTATAAATCTCCTGCCCGACAATCTCAACTCTTGGACTATGACGTAATCAGATTGAGCAATTCGAATGTAAAAAGAAAAAAAAGATCGTCATTGCTGGATTTTGATTATTAAGGAGAAAGAAAAAAAGAAATTCATCCTCTTTAGTCTTACTTGTTGAATACAATCAGAAATAAAGCGCAAAGGTGAAAATTAATTTTATCCTCTTTGCACAAGTTTTGCCTCCAGGATGTCCAATAGTAGTGACGCATCGTTGCGATCTGACATAGATAATCTAGAATTTTCCTTAAAGACAATACGATAATTCGTTCTGCCATTTATCACGGCTGAGTATTTAACGAGAGCGATCTGATAAAGGTGATTTTTAATCTGAATTTCCTTCGGGGTAGTCGGGGGCGGGATCTCTCGAGTCGGGATTCACGACTTTGATCGAGAGGACGGGGTGGGCCCATGATCACCCCGGCTGCGGGATCGTACCTTAATGTACCGATCGATCAATCGATCCCTTTCCCTCGAGGAAACAAACGGCAGCACGTGGTAAGGCGGCCCTTGTTCAACCTGTGCGCGAACACACACGTAGATGATACACGAGCACGTGCGGTGCTTGTGCTGTGTAGGTATACTCTCTAAATAGATTAGGCAAATTCGGCGAACCTCCAGTTAATTATCTGAGCGATTCGAGTGCAAAGATATCTTTCAATTAATACGTAAACGATTGATCAACATCGGCGATATCATTGCCCTGTTACACGTCGAGTTTCCTCGCTGAATCAATTATGTAAATCTATCATGTAGTCGAGATTTCTCAAGTGAGTTCCTAGACTATTATTATTGCACAGTATTTGACATTGCACAACATCATCTGGAAGATGATTACATTGAGCATTTAACTGCTCGTTATTTAAAGACCTCGATAATATTATTACGCAAAGTAGTAGCTAAACATTTTGTACAGCTACACGACGGACTTGTCCCTATATATTCCACCGCAGTTCGGCCGCCGGCCGAATCACATATACAAAGAATCACACTCTACTTAATTAATTAAGCACGAAACGATCGACGAGCGCGCATCGGCATCGCGAATGAAGCATACCCGCGCGCGTTTAGGCGGTTTAGTCCCTCCTCGCTGGTAAGCATCGGCCGGAATTCAGCTCGCTAGATTGAGAGATATTCCAGCCGTCCCCCTCCCCCTCCCCCTCCACCCTTGACTTCCCGCCTCCCCCTTTGCGCGCACACAGAGGTGACGGTCAGCGCGTCCGTAGTGTCCGTACGAGCCGCGCTCGCGAAGTGTGCGAGGCCCGGTTGAGCGGTTATCTGAGTGGGGAGACGGCGTGGTTTTTCTGGTGGGGGAGCAGGCCGCTGCGTGCGGTCCCTTCTTCGACGGACCACCCAAGTAGACCGGCTTACGCCGCTCGTACACACGCCCGTCTTCGGCACGTACGCGCACCTACACGCACCTACACGACCGTCGCGTGTACGCGGAGCGCGATCTACACCTACACACCTGCCGTGCGGCGCGCAACCGTCGAACGCGAGCATGCACGCACGCATGCACGCACGCACGCACGCACGCACGCACGCACACGCAGAGCAACGTCTCGGACGATTCGATCGAGCGAGGAGTCGCACGGAAACGAACCGCGTTGCGCGCGGTCGTTTATGAATGAACCGAACGATCCGGACGACCGTCTGTTTCGCGCGGGAGACCCCTCGATTAAGACGCACCGCCATCGTCGCGCTCGCGCTGGAATCGGCCAAATAATGCGACCTCCAGTTTCGTGCTTGGACTTTGTTACGCGCTCGAGCGTTGCGTTTTGCGAGCTCCAACGCGGCACGATCGTTCTCTTTCACCCACCGGACTCGTTTTAAAACCCTGAAGGGCTTGACGTTGAGTGTCATATGGTTTACTGCGAACAGTTGCGGAAATTAACTGGTACGCGTCGTTAGATTCACAATGCGTTTTCCATTTTATTTAATTTATTCGCAACGTCGCAACGGAGAAAAATGTTTGCATTTTTTATTGAAATCTCTGGGAATGTATTCTTACGTAGGATAGTTTAATTGGAGGGCTTATTGCAACAGTGGATAATTCACACATTTTGTAGAAATAAAGATAAATCATTATTTTAATTTTGGAGTTTTTTCCGTGTTTTTATAAAATATGGATTAGTCCACTATTGCAATGAGTCCTTCACTTTACCGTGTGAGAATAAGATAAATGTTATTCGAGATATATTATATCTCTGTAATTCCCTTATGGCATATCTGAAATTCTAAGAAACGCGACGCATTCCCTCCCAGTCTATCCAATCTCTCGTAATAATTTCACGTCATTCGTAAGCACTCAATCGGGCAATAACTCGCCTCCTGATGCCTACTCACGTTATGCATCACTCACGTAACTCTAGTGCGTAAAAGAAGAATTATTGCCCGTCGTCTTCCACACTTGAGAGCGACTCCCCGCGCGGTTCCTTATTAGGGTAAACACAAACATGCTTGGTCTTCCTGATTCGACATTATCGCGCGTGAAGCCGCGTGAATAGTCCTTTTGCTTCTCCGGCGCGTAAAACGGAAATTATTCGGCGGTGAAACGCGAAATCGGGCTCTTCTCAGGACTTCAGGATTCTCGAAAGGAAACTAAGTACTCGCTAGTAAATCAATGGGCCGCATTAGCGAGCGAATAGAATTACGTCCCGTCACATGGAACGGCGGCGGGCCTAACAGTTGTTACGCGACTTTATAACATCCGGAGACCTACGTACCTCGTCGGTAGTAATACACGCATTTTACGTCGACCACTTTTCAACCTTCGATGCTGGAGGTCGATGACGGAGCGATACTTTGCGCTAGCTTGAGAAAGCGAATCCTTTTCGTGATAAGTTCCTCCTCATCCTTTCAAAGCGCGAGACGTCTTAACGCTACGAATTACATGCAGTCGGGATCTCTCTCTGTGAAGTTAAGTACCGTTTAAATCTAATTACGTAGGCTGTCTACGATGCAACTCCCGATACCGAATATTGTAAATTAATTCGACTGATTTCTACACGGAGATAATGGTTTTGCTAAAGTATCTAAAATTTATCTGATCCGAAAATAATTTTGTTAGATTATCAAAATAATTATGTTGGTGATAATGTCACGAAAAGTTTTAAATTTTTAGTAACCGGTTTATACGTACGTCCTACATAATTATTTTGATCCAAACAAAATTATTTTCAGATCTAGCAAAATTTTTAGATGAGTTCAAACAAAAACATTCTTTCCATATAATGTTGGAATTTGATTTTAAAAAATTTAAAAATATAAACGTCTTATGCGTAATTATTCGTAAAATTAATTTGAACAGGAAATTTAATTATTATTTAGATGGAACAAATGTAAGAAAAAAGAAAGAGAGACAAGTAATATTGCAAAACAGTTATATATGACCGATTATACTGCAAATGAGTTAATACCAACGCAACGACTTTTCGCGAGATTGCAATCGAAATCGAGTGCAACGGTTGGACGGTGATATATGACGGTTGACGCAGATAAAGGGCGTAACAGTCCTTACATTATACCATGGCTCATTACTGCAATTAGCATGCTAATCCCAAGATCTGTCTAATGAATATGAAAATTAGTACTGGCAATTTCAAAGCAGTGTCGAGGCGCGTGGACACGTACACCTGTACATAAAAGGTGTCTAAATGAAGACAGAATTAATATACCCTTAGATGATATATAATCTATATTTTATTTATAATTTTATATCTGTATTTTGATCCAAAATAATATTAGCCTATATTTAGAAGTATTGTTGTCGATAAATGTGTGCAACGTTTGTGATTAAATATATCGTGAATTGTACATTGTGAAATGATTAATTTAGGGTACAATACAACTGCTTACGTACATGGCTGGAATACTCATAATTCTTATCACTTCATCATAGGCTCGTTGAGTGTTTAAACAAAGTAAGAACGAAAAAGCATTTTGTTAGTTTGGCATTAAGCCTTCGAGCGAAGAAGATAAGCATCAGATCGTGCACCTGCTGCAGAGTTTATGACTTCATCCTGGACCAGCCGATCGCGTGAATCGCGAGTCATTAACGGTGCCCTGAGAAAGTATACTTTTCTTGCCACTTCCAATTTGCGTGAGTTAAACTTAGCATCCCGTTCTTAATAATCATATTTTGCGGATTATTAATCGATATCTTTCCGTTATACAATTGAGGGGATTTAACATATAATTACATTATGAATTAGTTAAAACGTAAGTAATGATTAAATATTACCTACATCTGTCACAAAAATGTAAATATTATGCAAAATTAAGAAAATATAATCGAATAAATATAAAAACGGCAGAAATAAACTTTAGAAATGTGTAGCGGAAGTTGAATAGTATGGAAAAAGGGATTTGGTAATAACTACCAAACGTTAAGTGAAATAATTTCAAATGTTTGGTCAATATGACGAAAAATAATTTTATTTTTTCTAAATTTTTACTAAATATAACTTAATAATATAATTAACCATTTGATTGGTTTTAATAATTACTAAATACATATTTAGAAACATTTAGTAACATTTCTTTTATCATATTAACTAAACATTTAATTAAAATTATTTAAATTCATTCAACATTTGATAGCTATTATAAGACTCTTTTTACAATGTATGAGATAGTTCTAAGTTTCCCACGAAATTTAAGATACGCGAAAGAATATTTGACAATCTTGAAAATCCGGCTTTAGAGTTAATTACGCCGAATACGAAGAATAATGTGCCGCGACAGAATTTCTTTTAAGCGACTCGCTACGTGCCGATGTTATCTCGAAGAGATTTCAGCGAGACGGGCTAACGAATTCTAGCGTCCGAATTAATTATGTGAATTCAAACAGAGAACGGAGCAATTTGCGGAAAGACCGCGTTAAAAGAGGGGAGTCGCCATGCGATAATGAGCCATTAAATAATTGTCGCAGCAGGGAAATGGTTTTATTATCGTGCCACAGCACGATAAACCCTCAGCAAAACTCCCGTGAATTCCTCGGGACGAACACTTCATTATAAACTTTTGATTGCCTACAACCATGATCGCAATTAAAAGCGGATTTGAAAGTTTGCCGTGCGGAACATTAGATCAATTAATAATGACAGCCAATACGAATTATTTACGTTGAAAATTATTTGACTTACGAATCGATTAAAAATAATTATAATATATTTCCAAAATGATTTAGAAGGACCGAATTTCTTTAAATAAAAATTCAATTCGCAGTTAAATCTGTAATTCGGATGCTTTAGTGTTGACTTTTCTTTACGTAAAATATTTAAAATAACATATCACAGTTATCATAATATATTATAGCCGGCGTAATTTGTGTGATGATAAATAAAGATGATGTAAAAATATATATGGTGTATTACTTGTTTTTCAAGTTTAGTATTTTCTTTCTTGTCAATAAATTTAGAAATAAATAAATTTAGAAAAAATATATGAAATATTTCGTATACATGATTAAAATATATTCGATATGTAGAGACTTCTATATAAATACATGTATTTTTTTAAATATATATTTATATATATGTGTGTGTGTGTGTGTGTGTGTGTGTGTGTGTGTGTGTGTGTTTAGAAATAAAAATTTTTAATTTATTTAAAAAATTCGTAGATTAAAGTAAAGTAGATAAATCTAGGATTTTAAATAATACAAAAGCGAAAGTGTTCTACGAACAGTACACGTTGAAAAAAAAAACATTAGATTGAACAACTGAAGTATTGTATATTTCTTTAACATAAAGTTACACGTAGCATGTAACTAGTGTGATGAAATTTTGCAAAACGTTTACACGCGCGTTGCTGCAATGGCACAGAGAGATATTTATCTTGGCGCGCTAGGACTTGAGAATATCCTCCTTTAGAACTCTTTTGTATCTATTAAATGCTATATGAGAAAGATCGTTTCTCGTGCGGTATCCACCATATATGAATAACAGGTAAACGTTGACGTAGGTAATACAAATGGCATACACGTCTATTCACGTTTCGCGATAAGCGTAACTCCAATATATTACAAAGTCAAATAATAACTTCTTCAAAAATACGATCACCATGAATAAAAATGTAAATATTCAATAATTTTTAATCTACTCTGAGAACTCTTTTTGGTTAAATCTACTAAAATTTTAATTGAGATAACTGGAATTCTGATTTGATTTTATCAGAATCTTCTGTATGGTTTATTCATTTTCAACTAAACATTGCGAAGCAAAAAAACATCAAATCAAGTTAATTGTTGTAAACCATGATTTAATGCTTTTTCAAATAATTTAAAGATTTTTCTATCAATTCGAAAATTTAATATTTATTAAAATAAAATAAAATTAATATCCATATTTTTCTAATTAATACTTTAGAGAATGTTAAGAATAGAAACAAAAATGTTTCTGGATGTCTATACGGATAGCTGCAGAAAATGTTCGCTGAGATAATGTGTAAGTTGGGCATGAGCGGATTTAATGAGAACCAGAAGGATGCTTGTAAGAGCAGAATCGAGGCGGATCCTGTCGGACTCTTTTGAGGTTGACGTCAGTGCTCGCGGGAGGAATGGGAGGCGGAGGAGGTTGAAGCGCCTCCGCGAGAAGCGCTTTAAGAATCGCACTCACCTCGGCATTTGTCCGATCGTCCCGTTAATATCGCGAAATTAAAAGCCCATAATTTATGGGCCGTTTGAGGACCTGGTGCTATCCCCTGAATTATGGCTCCCTTAACTAGACTTGAGTTACGACGAGCCGCTATGGAACCCGTCCTCCTTCGACTCCTCTGCTCTTTGAGTCAGCTCTCCTCTTCTTTCTTCGCCCCCTTGCCTTTTCTCCCATCCACCACCCGCTCTTTTGAGTTCGAAGTGCGAGGTGATATCGTGCTTCTTGATTTTCAGATACCTATTTCCGTCGTGGTATCTTCGCTCGAATATGAAGTACTGGTCGGCTTTAAATCTCTCTCTCTCTCTCTCTCTCTCTCTCTGCTTCTCTTTTTATGTACCCTTTTTTTCGCGCACGCACATCCTTTTTTTATGCGAACCACATAAAACAGAATACATACCGTGCTGCATAAACCGCCAGTTCTTTGTTCCTCCGACATAAAATTGGCTCCGAGAAAAAGGAATGACATCTTAGATATTTTTTTTTTTTACTATACATTACATATGTACTGATTTTACTAAAATTTATTTATTAATATATAGCGTTGCTTTTAAATTTTTGTAATATCATAAATGAAAAAAATATTCAAGCACTTTGATATCCAAACAGATTTGATTATTGTTGATTTAATTGCAATATTATTAACCCTTAAATCACTACAAGAATAATGCACTTAAATGTTATCTAATTCAATTCGTTTGTTTATAACATTTATAAAAATAAATACATTGTAAAAACTTTTTTATCGAAAGACATTAAAGAACATAATAAAATCAAACAAATGTAAATATTTTTATTAATAAAAAAGACATGAACAACGGAAAAAGTATTAGAAAAGCTTAGAAAAACAATATACCGAAAAAGCGTTGAAGAGTTAATTTTATTGTGTTATTTGTGCTACCTACATATTATACCATATTTGATTGTGTTCTGGTCGCTTAGCCAATTAGTAGCCTTTAACCTTCATTTACCATCTGTTGCCGGAAGGAAACGTCGGCCATTCTTCTGAAAACCATCACTACAACCGGTGCAGTAATTTTATTGGCTACGGTAGCCATATTCTGATATGAATAGAAAGAAAGATGTTTAAGGTTTACCTTGTCACCAAGAATTAAGTAATCATCACTTGACAGATAGATTAGATAATAGCGACAAATTTGTTACGCTAGATTTCGGATACCTTGAATATTTTGCAGATTTTTTAGCTTTACAGAAATAGATCCCGTTCTTCTATCTAAATATTTAGAGCGTATATAAATACCTGATTTTCTTTCTTAAGCGTTCTCAGGGGTCTCTTAGTGGGGCACCTGTTTTACGATGGTCTACCAGAGTGCAGAGTTCTCAAGTAGATAACAATTTTCCTTAAGTAGCATGCCATCTCTCAGTATAGCTGCTAATCGACGTTGCTGGTTAGATCTTTATATTGTAGATTGTAATAGATAGAGCGTAAGGGATAAATCGGAGAAACGCATATGTCATCTTAATGAAAGCTAACGAAACGACCGGAAATAATTCAGCACGCCCCTGTTTTCTGTTTCTTCGGAAAACAATTACACGGTTAAAATCTTGTGGTTAGTGAAACGATTATTTCCAATATCCCGTTTTCTTTGTGCCTTCAATCAGTGAGAAAATTCCCAGGCTCTTCAGATCATATTTTTACGGTTATTTTGTCTAAAAAAACATAAGACAAATTATTGTTGGAAATTCGAATAAGTTATAAAAACGTTTAGTTATAGACTGCAAGTAAGGTCTTTATTTCCATTTAATATGAAAATAACGAGATTTTGATGAACGCCATGCAAGTTACTCGGTTCTGATTGCTATGATGTGCTTTCGTGAGCCACGCACTCATACCATAGCTCCGTGCAGTCGAACTCATTTATGTTCGTTTTATACATAGTCTAGATAAAATCATAAATACACTGTACATACGATATTTATAATTGAGGAGATGGGCGGAATAAAGGCCTAATTATAAAATCGTGATATTAATAAAAATTAAAATAACTTGCTACTTTTTTATTACACACAAATGGATACAGTATTAAATGAATTTGTGTAATGTTACATTTTTAGAAGTTACATGTTACAATACTTTTCTATTACGATCAATATTACATGGAAAAGCTATTTGCCGGAAAAAGGACCTAAGTAGAATTGTACCTTTATTCCGCCCATCCCCTCAATTATGCCTTGCGACAGATTGCACAGAAAAGTGGAATCTTGATGAAATCTATTCAAGAGATGAACATTACTGTCACGTATAACGTTGAATTTATGTGCGAGTATCGTCAAAATTAGTACTAATTGATAAATTGTTTATTAACTGTACAACAGCGGCTTCCGTCTGATAACTTTCTTTATGATTCTCTCGATCATATCTATTATAATATATTTTCCTTATACATCCTAGTTATGGCGACATTTTTAACTCTTGTATATTTATCGAAGAAATTACAATGATCCGTACGTTTTATAGAATTTCGTTTTCCTTGTGTGTATGAAATTAACATAATTTAATGGATACTACATATCCTTGTCGATCATAGGTGACAAGTTATTTTCACTCGTAATATCAATGTATGTCGAAATTAAATCCATTTAATTATATCTATACCTTCTATACGATTGAGGCGATGCATAAATCGCCAATAGATCTTTGTAAAAGCATTGGTCATTTCTAAGAAGCATTCACATATCACGTTCTTCATGTTTATCAGTTTATTAGATATATATATAATAGGATAGTTAAACACTCACGATAATATCTACCTTTTTCCAAGTAACAATTTTTGTTCTTCTATTCTGTCGAATAAATCTAAGCGACTATATCTATTCCTTATTTTCCGGGAGAAGCGTTACGTAGCGTAATTGCATACCTGTCGATAATCACCGATGCGACCGGCTTCTGAAAGCTAAGCACGTGTTGTACAAAACCATTTATGCTCGTGCTGCACAACTATACAACTGCAGACACGTGTGCGCTACGTGCATCTATATAGACGAAGAAAGAGGAGGAGAGAAAGAGAGAGAGAGAGAGAGGTGAGATCTCGTTCTGTTCGCGTACGTGCTTACTGTCATACATTAGAGTTAATTAAGTGTGTTTAATTAAACTCGTTGTTCCCCTTTTAATGCAGAATCCCTTCCACTCGCGCAGTTTACCAGCACTTCTCTCGGCAGTCGACGTTTGCCATTCCCGTTTCTACCGTCGTCTCCGCTTTCCCCGTTCCATTCCTCGCTGATGGACTTAGAAGTGCTAATGGCTCCAGCTTCGATTCCAAGTATGGCTGGAATTTCTCCTGACCGGCGAAGACGGCTCTCCTTCAAACTGAGAGACCGGAACGGTGGAACGGCGGGAGCCTTAAGATCTACGTCTTTCTACTTCGAAGCGAAACGAGAAGCTGTGGATATTATCTTTGCAAAAAGTTTTCAAAATCGTGTACATTATTTAAAGAGAAAATTTTGCTCTTAAGAATTAAAATAGATCTTAAATAGAAAAATTAAGTTCTTGAAGACTTATATTTATTAAAAATAAAAGTTTAGAAAGGCTATGAATACAATAAACAACAATGTAAATGGATAAATAAAGGAAACAAATATAATTATCATGATTCAAAGCAAATAACAAATAACAGACGTCGTTTCGAGCTCGATCATATTACCTTAATATTACATATAAAACATATTTAAATAACAGATAAACTAAATTAGTGTATTGAAATTAAACGCATTCAACTAATAAAATAATATAAAAAAACAAAAAACAAATAGCCATCTATAAAATCGTCATCCTGTTATCGTGGATCTAATATTATGTCTGCAACAATATAGCGTATATGTTAGAAGTCAAGATCATAAAAGTCCGTATTGGTGTCAAAGTGCGCAAAATATTCACAAGTATCGTAAATTAAAATACATGTTAAAATCAATTTAAATGTACATTTATATATAGTAAAAGCCGTCGATATTTTCAATAATTAAAAAATTTTTTAATATTGCTATAATTCGATAAATTATTCTTAAATATCAATCTTGTAGCAAGTTTGATGCAATACGGTACGACATACAGTGAGTGCAAAAAATATTCCTACAGAGAAAATATTTTTTAAAAAACTTTATTTTTAAAAAGTAATTCAGAGAAGAAGAAAAAATAATCCAGAGAAAGTGTTATTCATCGAATTGATATCGAATCGATACGATGATTTCAACACTTATTTGACGTCGATTCGACGTTTAATTAACGATCATTTCTTGCTGGGTAATTAACAATTTATTCATAAAGAATAAAATAGAATAAAGAAGAAAATGTATGTTTCTTAAAATTATATATACCAAAAAGATGTATATTAATTATAGAAAATATATCATCTGAAAAATAAAGGAAAATTAATTCTATTTGTTTGAATGCTCAAAAAGTACAGTCGAGAAATTTAGTTTCTAAAATCAGGAATATATGCAAAGCTCGTTTGCTTATATTAAAAACAGAATATATTTATTGTATAAAATTGCTAATGTTTATTTTTTACAAATAAGACTTTTTTTTATAAAAAATTTCACGAATACTTTTTGCTCTCACTGTATATACACTTTGAATAAGATAATCAATAATAAATAAAATTTCGCCAAATGGGTATCAGCTACATGTTGTGTCAATTATCGACCATCAATTTGCAGCAGTTTCCCTGATGCACAATAAATAAAATACCGTTACGCGAAACGCATTTTAACGCGTAGCAGAATGAGGATATCATGTTGTTTCGCGGAAACGTTCCCAGCCCCATTTGACATGAGACCGCAAGCTAATAATTTTACACGCCGCCACGTAATTTTTGTATGTGTAAAGCGAAAAATTACACAACAAACTTTTTCGGGAGGCCGCGTTTTTTATCCAGCTTCCGAACGTCAGCGAAGAAACGCGCATTATGATATTGCACCGTGGTTGTCGATCGATAGCTACCACGGCGACCGGGAACGAGCGTGCACATGCGACCACACACACACACACACACACACACACACACACACACACACACACACACACACATACACACACACATGAACGCGAATACGCACACATGTATACACACAGGCGAGGTAACAGGCGATTCTTAGGAGACGTAATGGCACCCGCTCACAGAGGGAGAAAATGGGAGCGAGGATGTGTAAAAGGCAATTGCCTCTCTTCGCTTATGGTCCGACGTACCTGGCGACTCGCATAACTTCGCCTCTACGAGCGGCGCGTCGCGCACGTTAATGTCTCATGTGCATCATGCGTGGCGTTGCGTGCGCCCGCGCGACCAGGCCGGCGGACGTGTTTACAAAACGGCAATTTCACAAGGATAATTATGAAATATGCGAAGAAGACGACTACGATGACGACGACGGGACGGGGACGTCCGCCGATTCTCTTCTTTTTACACCGGTCTAATCGCAATTAAATTCACTGGTTTATCACCGCAATCGCCGCGCCATTCATGGATGATATATCGCGCGTTGGTGAACTTACCGGCCCGTAAATATTTCGCACCGCACCGAGGAAACAGTTTTCCTCCAATTAAATGAAGATAACAGACTGCAGGCGAATACATTGATCGTCGTAATGTTTGGAAATTCTCTGAAATAGCCTTCAAACATTTGCTAGAAAATATTAACTCGGCGATTCTTCATGAAAAATGTAAACATAATTTTCTACGATTCCATAAAAAAATTATATTTCTTTATATTTCTTTTCACTAAACACAATATTATTTTATAATTTACTTGAAATATAGTATAAATAATTTCTCTCATTCATTCAAATTCAACAATTTCATATCAAAGGAGAAATTCATGTAAAATAATTTTTATTAACACAATATTAAAGATTAATGTGAAAAGATCTCTCTATATAACAAATCTTGTACGATATCTTAAAACGAATAGAAAGAACTTGCAGTAGTAACTATGAATCGATGTAGTTCATCGATCTCGTTCCCCTTCTTTTCCTTTTCTATCGAAAGATCCAGTCGCAGGGAAGAGGAGAGGAGAGGAGGAGAGAGGAGAGTAGTCCTCTTAATTTCATTCCTTTCTTGGGCCGATACCCATTTAGCCGCGCTCTCCTACATAATAATGTTGCACGTCGTTAAGTCCGACGTCTGTATGCGCTCGCGCACGCACATATGCACTCGCCAGATAAACCGTACGTACGCTCTTAATTACGGCGGAAACATTACAAAGTCGCCCCGCGCGCTGGTTGTCGGCCGTTAATAAAGGGCAATATCTCTCGCCGCGGGAAAAAATATTGCGAGGGAAGTTCCACTGCGTCGATATCCGGTTCTACGCGCCACGGTCGATGCAGATTGCAATTGGTAACAGTGAAACGGGCCCTTGATTAAGACAAGGCCGATCGTTCCATCCTGAAATAAGCTTTCTCAACTTTTTTATTCGAGTAGTTCTCGAACGCTTAACGCTTTAATGCAACACAGTCAAATTGACCGTAGCCAAGTAAAACAGACAACAAATTTAATCAGATTAGTTGCTTGCGTTGCTACAGTAGAATTAATTTCACGAATTATTAAGCTTGAAGATTGCAAGAACAACGCAACGTCGAGAATTACGCTATGTTATGACGTGAAAATTGTTAAAGATGATATGTTTCATATATCTGCGGAATAACTTTTACACAGAATGAACGATTTTTTGAAGAATCTTTAAAATCTTAATTAGGTAAGTACAGATCTGAAAATAATTTTGTCGGATCATCAAAATAATTATGTAAGATCCTCAAGCTTGAGTGTCCATAATTATTTTGATCTAACAATTTTTTTTTGTATCTAATTAAATTTTTTAATTTTTCAGCAAAACTGTTCTTTCTGTGTATGAAATGACAATCTGTAAAATAACGATTGACTAAAATCATATAGATGGAGTTCAAAATTATAACGAAAATCTTCAAATCACTTATAAAGAACGTTAACACTATCCTATTATAGGAAGCACATGAAAGAGTAAAATTGTGCAAGAAGGAGCTACGAAGTGACACGCGCGGGTTCAATGCATTTCTGTTTGCAGGCCGTGTTCAAGCTGAAATTGTCGACAGTGTACAAGAGTAAACATCCTCGTAATTACGTTGATTGGCAATTAAACGTCACTGTAAGATACAATATTTTCGATTAATAAGGCGATGGCTCGTTAAAAGGTTCAAGGAACGAAATATTTATCGTGGCTCTCGCGGGAGAAATGTCCGGCGCTCAAAAGGTATAACGTGTCCTTGCCAAAGGCTGGCGGCGCAAAACGCGACCGATGGGCAGGTTAATCATCATTAAGACGGAAACCCGGCTCTCTACGCGGCCACCCTCGGAGGATCCTGAGTAACGATTGCGGGAGCACGCGTCGCATTAAGGTCCGCGTAAATTCACGAACTCGTCGAAATCGCCGCTTAATTTCGCGTGAGGCAGTTCGCGTATATCGAGAAGTCTTAAGTTGCATTTTTGCCATTCTCGGAATAATGTAGCTGGCGATGTGGCCGGTTATACGCGACTCGATTTGCCACGGCTTGACTCGGGTCGCAAGTAAATCGTCGTTGCCGTTCGTACGAAAGGTGCAAACGCGGTTGTCCCTCGGTCTAAAGCACGCGATTTATTGCGAATTGCATGAGTTCCGCTAATGGCGCAAAAGAGATTGCGTAAACTAGACTATAATTAAGCAACCTTCTGACGTGGATGGCGCGTATTCCTCCTTCGAGGCTCACTAATTTGTCGCTAATCGGACGATTTGTAAGAATAAAAGCGTTGGCTGGCAATAATCTGATGATAAAGACTCGATACTCACTTTTATAAAAAAAAAAAGGAACCTTTTGAGTCCTTTATGACGTCTGTTAATGACACGAAGCTGCAGTAAGTATGTAGTATTGCAAAGAAGATAATTTTGTGCCGAGAGGCGTATCTCCACGCTCTTAATTGCAGGCTTCCGTACGTTTTCACGTTGCCAACAAAAGTAGAGGAAATAATATGGAAATTATCGCGAAGCGAGTCAATCATCATTAACGGCAAAAACTCGGGAGCTATCTTCACGCGACTACCCTACGGATATGGAATAACAATTGCATGAGAAGAGATATTTATATGGTTTTTTTGTAATTTCGAATATCTACAGAGAGAATTGTCGGTACATTTTCCATTAAATAACCGTTTTATAAATTAACAAGTTAAATTTTTATGTTTTTTATTTTTATTTTAACATTATTTATATATATAAGCAGAAATATTCTTAATCTTTAATGTGTACACATGTTGAGTTACGTATTTCTTTTCTTTGAAATATTAAAAGCATCTGATTGTAGATAATATTCTTTATTCTTTTTTTAAATATATAGCTTTACAAAAACTTTCTAAAGATATTGAAGTATATATAAGAACCATAATAATTTTTGTACTAAAAATAAAATCCAAATAAAATTGATCTATCGATATCGTAACGAAGGATCAAAATATCATATGTGCTATGATTTATAATTCATTTCAAGTTGCAATATAACTTTGCTAAGGTATCTTTGTGCATGAGTAATAAATAAAGTTTCGCTGCCACGGTTTTGGCACAAACGAGTTATCGTCATACGATTATGACTAACATCCGAATAGTTCGTTCTGCAGTATGTATCTTATTGTTAGGTAGGAGGAGTAGCTGCGTTTTTGTATAAAAAGGGAAGAGGAGGAGAAAAAACGTTTCGGCCGCAATTTATCACTGTGTTAGCCCACCCTCTAAGAGACTGCGCTCTGGTGATTTCATCGGCACGAGTTAAAAAAGTGGCATCGACGCTGACGAGTCAATTCATCTCTCGTTCCACTGACCTGAAACGTGGATGACGTCACGCTACAATCACGCGCGAGAGCGACGCGGGTTTAGAATCCTCGTATCTTCGAAGGAAGGATTGTGAACCGTGAATCATGGTCCATCCGGGGCTGAAAAATTCCACGATGAAGCTTATAATTTCTTTTTAAAGCAAAGTATTCAACGCGAATGATGTTTCCCTCGACATTCACTTTTGTCGACTGATCCAATCAAGCAATTTAAAAAATATATAAATTTATTTGGGAGAGAATCGTTCTCATGTTTATGCTCCAAAATTAATCGCGTTTGGTTTTATCCCACTTCAGCTTTAGACTCAGCTTTTTGAATATCAATTCGTTCGGGATCTGATTTATTAATTTATAAATATAATTTATGTAAATAACAAGCAGCTATCCAATTACGGAAAATTAAATTCACTCATTTAAAATTATGCCTAATTTTGTATCCCGTCGATAATTTCCCTTTCGCTTGTCCCAAAGACAAGCCGATGTCTGCGGATCGTTGTCTTCGGTCCAGGAAACACGGAAATCAGTCCCGAAGCATGCATGTCAGGGTCGCGGCAGGGAGGAAAGATCGGAAGGATCGGAAGGAAAGAAAGACAACGCGAGAAGAAGTAAGCGAAGCGGGGGATGGGTGCTCGCAAGCAAGCCTAGCAAGCGTCGCAGTCTCGTCCCGCGGCATCCGTATCGAATGCTAATTAAACGGGTGTCGACTGTATCAAAATACCTAACGGCCAGCGAGGGAGAGGCGACTGTGGACCGATCGGCGCGGACTGCGGAGCGAGTGCGAGCGACGAGCCACGGTATAGTTTTCGGGGAGCCGTGGAGCCTAATGTATGCCAGTGGGCTAGCACGGTGGTCCCGCGGCACCGTGTGGGTGGTCCACGTCCTCCTGCCAAGGCACTCCCCTATGCTACGGGCACTGTTATGTGCACTATATACTCTTTCTCTCTCTTTCTCTCCTTCATTCTCTCTCCTTCTCTCCTTACTCTTCCTTTCTCTTTTCCTTCTACATTTCACTGTCTTACTCTCGTCTTTCCGTTCCCCTTCGTTCCCTTCGTACAGGGTGATACGCACGCGAGAAACGCTTTCTTCGTTCGTTCCTCTTCCTCTTTCTCTCGACCGGACTTTCCGTTTCCCTCCTCGCCTCGTGCGTCTCTTTCCTCATTCGTTTCTCGTCACGTAAGTTCGCGCATTTAGTTACGCGTTCAAACATAGTCGACTGTGTGGTAGCCGCCGCGAGATCCGTGTAAGAGACCTAAGAGACCGTGCCTCTTGATGCACCGTCGCGCTGTCATGAAGTCATGACCGATCTGTCAGTGTCTTCCGTCTCTCTCTCTCTCTCTCTC
>Ga0157364_1002592_pt1 | contig 16953 bp, 6 predicted proteins | sample AttsexASBM2_FD_111476 | JGI IMG/M metagenome (GOLD analysis project Ga0157364, IMG submission 111476) | Fungus gardens microbial communities from leaf cutter ant in Ribeirão Preto, State of São Paulo, Brazil - Atta sexdens ASBM2 | ecosystem: Host-associated > Fungi > Mycelium > Unclassified ... | reverse complement strand
CATTATTTTTAATTAAAGATACATTATTCTTTGTTCATTTTTAGTTCATTTAATATATTATTACATTATTTTAACCTTTTAAATTTTTGAAAAATTGCTTAATATTAATTATTAAAGTGCCCTTGAATTAAATTAAAAAAAAAAAATTTTTTTTAACATTCCAATCAGGAGGGTTAATAATAAATATCTCGATCCGTATTCAGGACGCATTTTTATCAATAAATGCGCTTTTATTTTTGAAATTCTATAGGCAACGTGAACTATATACCAAGTGCGTTCAACATTATTATAAGCGGATTCTAAATACTGAATACGAGCCTTTGTTTTTAACATAGAATACTTGTGTAATTTATTCTTCTTTTCTGATCGCTTTTTTAGAATCTAAAAGACATAGTCTACACTCGAAATGGCACCGTAGAGAATTCAACAACATCTTCTACCGTAACGAAAAGACCTGCAACTGGAAGCACTACGACAAAAAGACCTACGCGAAAGCCCACAACTAGACCGGCATCGTCCTCGTCGTCGACGACGACGAAGAGGCCATCCGCGACTACTAAGAGGCCTACTCGTCCAACTCAGAAACCGTCATCGTCCGAGAAGCCAACGCGTCCTACTAAAGCAACTACTTCGAAACCTAAACCAAACACATCGCAGAACGTTACAACAAAAAGGCCGCAAGTAATAACGAGGCGTCCGACAAAACCGACCAGGAAACCCACGACTGCATCGTCCAGCAGTACGGAGGCAATTCCGCTAGAAGAAGAACAGAGTCTGCATACGACTGCAAGCAGCATTGCAGAAACGAATGTCATCCAGCAGAACGTAGCCGATTTTAGGACTCGTAAGTGAGCAGTCGACAAGTTCGCAAAGTTTTTGTAAAAAATTCTACAAATAAAAGATCCGAACATCTAAATCGGAATCTCGTTTCTTTTCTGCTTTTTCACTAAACCTTATATTACTCTGTTTCAAATCCTTTGAAAATGTATATTTTTAATCGCAATTATCACGACTGTTATTGCGGTCACCATAATGATTAATTGCGATAACAGAATGCGGCGTAAGACCTCTGGTCTCAAAAAGATCAGGAAAAGTAGTCGGCGGAAAAGGCGCAGATTTCGGAGAGTGGCCATGGCAGGTTTTGGTTCGCGAGGCGACTTGGCTCGGCTTGTTCACGAAGAATAAATGCGGAGGTGTACTTATCACCGATAAATATGTGATAACAGCGGCCCATTGTCAACCAGGGTACGTTATACAAATTTATTTTAAATTTCACCGAAAATGAGCAATTAACATAAATAATATGTCTATATAACTATATCATATTATTAACTTTATATATATATATATATATATATATATATAGAGAGAGAGAGAGAGAGAGAGAGAGAGAGAGAAAGAGAAAGGGAGATATATATATATATATATCTCCCTTTCTCTTTCTTTTTCCCTATAATATAACAATTTTCAACTTCTATTATTATTTTGTTTTGTAAAGAATATGAAAATTTAATAATTTTAATTCTTATTGATTTCTTAACCGAGCAACATTCAGTTAAATAACGAGATGCTTTGTGTAATTAATAGCAATTGGAAAAATACAAATATAGCATTATCTTATTGTTATTAGCTTCCTGGCTTCTTTGGTCGCGGTGTTCGGTGAATACGATATTTCGGGCGAATTGGAACCAAAGCGCAGCGTTACGAAAAATGTACGCCGTGTCATCGTGAACCGCGGTTACGATCCAGCGACATTCGAGAATGATGTGGCGCTTTTGGAGCTCGAGTCACCAGTGCAGTTTGATGAGCACATAGTACCGATTTGTATGCCAGAAGACGGCATCGACTTCACTGGCCGAATGGCGACGGTCACAGGCTGGGGCCGACTTAAATACAGTGAGTATCGATTTTCGTTCACCCAATTTGTAAATTGCGAACGCCTTTGTGTACACGATGCGGTAAATTTCCCGCAAGACTAGAAAGTACAAAATGGAACAGGTTACCGTGACGAGAGCAGAGTAACAACTTTCACGATGACTCTCGTATAACCTCCTACGCGCCCGAATTCTGTCCGCGGTTTTATCGTAACTTTCTTTTCGCGTGTCATCTCGCCGTCAAGGTTTTACTAACGGTAACGCTACATTCGATAGATGGTGGTGTGCCGTCGGTGCTGCAGGAGGTCCAAGTGCCCATAATGGAGAACTCAGTTTGTCAGGAGATGTTCCAAACTGCCGATCACATAAAATTGATTTTGGATAGCTTTCTCTGCGCTGGATACGCTAATGGCCAGAAAGATTCTTGTGAGGTAATCGGATGAGTTGCTCCCTATTGTATTCCATTAACTTTATTAACTGTTCCAGCTGTTAGCGGTGCCTCTTTGATCTTATGGCAAATAATGTGATTACTTTGTTGGCTGCACGTGTGAAGCTTCAGTATAACTATACATAATCTACATAAGCTTCAGTATTACTATACATAACTACTTGATCTTCTATTGTACAGGTCTTATTTTTCATTCTAGAGAGAAATATCAAATGCATTTGTTATCAGCCACCATCTGCACTATTTTTTAATCCTAATCGCTAACGCGCAATTAACCTTGATCACACGTAAAAAATTCATATCAATATTCTCAATAATATTGACTTTTTATTTTAAATTTTAATTGTTTTTATCATGGAATTTTATTTTATTATGGAATAATTTTTTATTTTATTTTAACAATATTCTTCAATATTTTGGCGATTAATCCTTTTAACTTGTGTTTGTTAATGCTGCGATAAATAATTATCTTGCAAGATTAATAGATCTTGCATAAATAATTATAGGTAACGGTAATGATTTTCTTCAGGGTGACAGTGGTGGTCCGCTAGTGATGGAACGGCCAGACGGCAGATGGTTCCTAGTCGGGACCGTGTCTCACGGTATTAAATGTGCGGCTCCGTATCTACCGGGTGTATACATGAGGACGACTTATTATAAGCCTTGGCTGCACAGTATCACCGGAGTCTGAGAAGCTGGGTCACAATCGTCATCTCACGTTCTCGCGTAATTGCGCGAGCGGCACCGAATGCCATTCTGTATAAATGTACAAAGGAAGCCTAATTTATTTCCCTTCGAGATAGAGCGTACTTAACTCAATTAAGTAACACAACCGCAGATGTAACCAAACTTGAATGTCAGAAGACTGTATCGATTTCTAAATAATAATGAGACGCTTTATTCTCTTATGCATCCGTTATTTCATGTTTTCCATTAATGCAACGGGAATGACACTTGCATAAGCTTGTGCTGAATAAATTTTATTGTAGAAGCAGAGAAATGCAGGAAGAAAAAGAGATAGAGAGAGAGAGAGAGAAAGAGAGAGAGAAAGAGAGAGAGAAAAGGGAAAGAAAGAAGAGACAAAGAAAAGGAGGAGAATGAAGAAACAAGTCAACCTGAGTCTCAAGTTATTTAAATTTCTACGGAAATAGAAGTCTACGGAATTGTCTGCGGTAAATTACTACTTCTCGGCGCACAACCAGTGCCGATGTTACATTTATGCGTATCAATGTTTAAACTCGTCTTTATGCGCATGTGTATACGTATTTGCAGAGTCAATATTGAAGTAAGTTCAGAGATAGTATCAAAAATTTTTTAAATCGTTATCACTCTTGAAATGACCGATTCCTATCGCTGCCTTTACATCCTTCCACGATCGAAGAAACAGATACAAATAATTCACGATTTACGTCAATGCTCTATATAGCGGCTTCCTAATTTGAAACTGACTTTTCTTTAACAAAAATATCTTATTAATAAAAACAATTTTTAACTTAGAAGTTATTCATCATTTAATTTATAATTATTAAAATTTATATCTTTGTAAAAATTGTTAACTCCTAAACAGCTCAATTAAGAGAAAATTTATTGCAAATTAATGATATTTCAAATCACATCAGTAACAATTTCATCATCAAAGATACGTGAGCGAATTTTGGACTACTATGTATACGACACAAGAATTTCAAAAACTGCCCAATATTCTTCCCTATATTTTATATCTCTACCTGCTCCATGAATATTCGCGGAGCAGCTCTGTAATACATACATAAGTGCATAAAGACGAGCTGCAAGCTCTATTTTATTTCATTGTTAGATGTTATTTATTAAATACATTTTTATACGATAACATAATATGTGCGGTTATTTATTCACCATCAACGCACCATTCCACGCACGGAAATATCATAAAAGACATCAACGACTACTTGACGTCACATCGCCGTGCATATTACGCGCTACAATCCTCGAGGTGATATTCCTATTAAAAATAGAGACAAATGTTTTCCAAATCGATCGAACTTTTAATATATTTATATCATTACGTATAAACAACGTCATCGCGGTGATAACGTCGCTGCTTCTGATGCTTCCGGTCTTTCTGGCGCTCGTTCATTTGGCACGTGTTTGAACTAAAAGGTCGTGACATCGATAAAAATCTAAAAACCGTATATACCACAAGATATTTGCCTACGGCATTAATTCTGTGATATTTGCATTTTATGGTAAAAATCAAAAATCCCTTCAAAACTTAAATTCAAATTCAATCAATCCATTCAAATATTGTTATACGCCGCCAGCGATTCTCTACAATTTTCCAGAAGACGAAACAGAAAAATTTGATCTTTTTATTATTATATAAATGAAATTTCATAAATATAAGTTTTTTTATTATAATTAATTTCTAAAATATATCTTTCTAAAATATCTTTAAGATAATATTAGAGCAATCCCCTTGTCTTGTGATTATTAATTCTGTGCATCTGTGATAAATGGGAAAATAATAGCAAAGTGTGCAGCTTTATAGGGGAATGAAATGTCGTGTTACCGATTAGGATCTTTGTGAATACGCTCTTTATTATGTTAGCCACGCGTAAAATACATACAGTTATTCTATTCAGAATAGAACTTCTTGAAAGTACTGTTATCATTATTAATACTGCATTACAATTGATATTAGTTGTCTTCATAAATCTCGCGATAAGGAATTACGGAATTATACGTATCAATTGTAGAATTGTGTTTCTTGTATTTAAAATATTACGCAGAATACAAATGTCAACTGTAATTTCGTGATATTTAAATAGAGAAGACTGATAAAATATTAAGTAAGAAATAATATATATGAGTATTACAAAATAAAAATTGTTTAGGAAGAAATTAACATTAAATCAGGCTGAAAAATATTATTTAATACTCTCTCTTCAACATAATTATATAGAAAAATTACTATTTCAATACATATGTAATCATCATTTATATAATAAAAGCAAAATTCCTCCGGACAAATAATATAAAATTATTTAAAGCATTGAATTTGATTTTAAGTTAATTGGATTTCAAGCGAAAATATAAACAGTCTACGTATTGTATTTTCGTTTATGTAGGAAAGGGCGCGGTAATTCAAAGGACCATTAAATAGCGTGTCAGTTGACCTTAGCGGAGAATAAATTTCAGTAAGTAATCGAGATCATTAAACAAGTATTCATCATACAAAACTATCCTACGCTTATTCATGCGCGTGTTATTACGACGCGAGACAATATACATTTATATTCCATCATAGTGGACACGAAGTTTCTTGGAAGTCTGGGACCTGTTATTCACGACACGCAAGACCAAAGTAACGTTCAAAGTTACGCCACGAAACGTCAAAGCGGAAAGAAGTGATGCGATTTAATGATACGTACACATAGACGACGCGACCCGGTGCACTCGCGAGAACGCATGTATGCATTCACCTACGTACTCTGGCATTTCGTCACACAGGTGGTTGCATCGTAGACGGTAAGCGTATTTGCGATCTGTCACTGCAAGATTTACGCACGTCTACCGGTTTTATTCTCCTCCTTCGCGAAAATGTTCACTGAGTGCCCTTTTTAGGAAAAAGGAAATAACGTCGTAATTAGAATTTAAGATTAACCGTTAGTTGCAAAAAAGATTAAAGTTGAAAGAGTGAAGGTTATACAATTTAAAACTATTCATTATAATTTATAATTCTTTTAAACAACAACAGTTAAAAAAATCTTTTTATAAGAAAACTGGCATAATAAAATAATAATAGTTTAAGTTAACTATTTGAATAAACTTTCCTTAAATTCCTCAAAATAATAAAAAATTGTTCATCAGGATTTTCATTAAGGATTCTATTAAGAATAAAAATTACTTTGCATTTTAGAACTTTAACTTTTAGCTTCAATAGCTTTCTAAATACTAGCTTTTTGAAAAAAAAAGCATTCAAAAATATTTCATTAAAAAAATCAGACTTATTGAGGAGTTCAGATTTAAAAGCATTAAACAATGATGAGACTATCACGATTTTTGCTTCGCTATCATCTGGTATATGTGAAAGAACATGCGGGGGTTTATAAACGGATATATGGAGCAGGAGCGACCACCCGGCGAGCACATCAGGATACCTTGGATCAATACGCCCAAGAGAGAACGAAACTAGCGGAAATATAAGGAGTGTGACAAGGAGTGAGCTAAAGTGAGCAAGGCAAGCTCGATGAACAGCGAGAACGTGTCCTGGCGCGCAAAGGTGGAATACTCGTTTGTCGTGATTGTCGGGAATACATCTTGAGAATCTCAAATTGAGATAAATATAACAACGGGCATTAAGAATCAGAAAAATTCTGCAAAATACAAAGGACCCCCTCCACAAAGTCGAGTTCGCACGAGTGATGAGCGAAATTACTTATTATTTCTGACCTTTCGTAGAATGTGCGCTGCATATTCTTCCGGATGTTACAGAACATCGCAATTTCTGAAGTTGTTTTCAGACGCAAATGGTATCCCAAAAGATTGTGATATTATAATTTGCGAAAAAAGTTAATCTGTGCGTACGAATCTGATTGTAAAAAGATTGCAAGCAATTTAAAGATTCAAAGCAATGTAAACTGTGGATTTTTTCTTTTTTTTCGCACAAGTAGCAAAAAGGGTGCTGTATATTATCTGGATTTTTTATCAAAATACCGATAAAAACTTTTTTTAATTAAAAATCAATGATTCATTGTATCATTATTATACTTGATCACGTTATTGACGCTGTTAACGCTGCATCATCTGCCAATATGAATAGCCTCTTCTTTTTTGTTCTGATTGGTCTATAACTCTTTTCGAGTCAAATCAGCTAGAAATAGTAGGTTGTTGATTCAACAATTTTCTTCGGATGTTTGACAGAGAAATTTGCATACTCCGAGCTTAGGGAATGAATAGTCTCGGATGTGAATGGTTTATTTGTTCAAGTGGCTCCTTCCGGTAGCTATCTTACTCAAAGCAGCAAAAGATTTGAATGAACAAAATGTCACGTAGGTCGCAATAGGGTGGTACGAAAAAAAGAGAAGAAGAGAGGGCCGGCAGCGGGTGGCGCATGCGTCACTATGTATATGCGCCCGTGTGACGGTAACCGGAACGACGTAGAAGTATAGATTGCCGAAGCCAGCACAGCACGGACTCAGTCCTCCAGCAAACTCCACCGAGGACTTGTTGAGCTTGTGTGCACCTAGCGAGGGGTAGCTAATCCTGCTCGACCGAGGTGTAAAGGCGTTCCAGGCAAGCTGAGCCAGGGCGCAAGAACTTTTCGTAAGTGACTCATGACTTGTTAATAGAAGGGGTACTTCTGATATTCAGTGTGTCATAATATTATTGCATGGATGTTTTAGAACCAGAGCGTCCTACATGTTGTATTTTTCGGAGCTTGTCCTTGACGTTCAGACACATTCTCAATATTTTTTTCTAAATAAAGTAGTTATCGTTAAAGTATGTTAAAATACAATTAAAATAGAATAAATTGATTTATATTTTTATATTATAGATTTGAAGTTAAAATTCATAAAAACAGTGTTTAAATATTTTTTTTATCTAAGATTGGTTTTTTAATGTATTAAAGAATAATTTGAGCTGATAATTGAACTAGAGAAATCGGATAAATTTAGACTAATTGAAATTTTGTGTTAAACATATTACTATTTAGCTACATCACTAAATATCGCAAATAAATTTCATCTCAGTTGAAAAAATATAAGAGGGAGATTGATGAAACACGAATTATCGATTGTATATTCGGGGTTATTGCTACTATTGACCTGATGCAATTCATTTCATATGTTGATCATAAATTATTCCTTGTGAAGAATATGAATATGTAACGATAATAGAAAATGTAATTTATTACATTTTTCCCTCTTTTACAAATAATTAAATGCTGATGCATTTAATCTTCTCGCATTATATTATATAAAACAATTTTCTTTGAAAAAAAAGATGCCTATCACATCATTAATTGTAATATAAATATTAATTGTAATTTAAACATTCATGTTAAACGAATATAGTCGATTGCATTTTAATATATTTATAAATATTAATCATTTAATTAATACCATCATAGTTTATTATCATACAAAATTAGAAGCTTATTCTCGAAGAATATGAAAATACATGTATTTCATAGATTTTCCTAGTATTATCATATGCGCGATATTTTTCGAAAATAAAATCGCAATAAAGTTTACTGATAGTGAACTTTAGTGAACCTTACTAATTAGTATGACATAAGAAATAAATTAAAGATATAAAATTATTAAAAAAAATAAATAATAATAATCGATGACTCTGCATGAAGAATGTTCTTATCGGTTTTTGCATCGGTTTATGAAATTGCACTAGTAACCGTGAAAAGATCGCTTTAAGAAAAGTATAGTAGAAGCATTACATCATCAGCGTTTGATATGATAAGCCATCACGTAAAACGGGTTCGATGCTAACGGCTAACTGCATCTTACGGATCGCTGCTTGCAACAAAAACAGTCGGGATAAACAACACGGAAATAAAATGTATTCATAAAAGATATAGGGAAGAGAAAATCAAGCGAAATTCATTTCAGACTAAACGGTAACAAATTCCTTTTTATCCTGTTTTTAAATCTGTTTTTGTCCTTTGCATCGAGCTGCATCGTAAACATAAACTAGTTTTACGTAGAAACTTTTACAAATGTAATTTCAATACATTACTGTCAATCACAGTTTCAAAAACAGTAAAAAATTTAAATAATGAAAAAATGAAATCTACTTTATGATTTTGATGATTAAAAAAAAAAGATTTCAAAATGTTTTGAAAATTTCTGAATACTTATATTGCTAAATTTATAAAATGTAAATGTCACGCACATAGAAAAAATACTCTCAAAAATAATATTCCTAATTATTTTGAGATAGCTACACGCATAATGCATTTGTAAATATTCGCGCACTAATACGTAATAAATTAACGTTCACTTTTCAATAATGTGCGATTATGCCGAGTTTTCTCTGATAAATTTCAATAATTTTAACGCGATATGAGCACCCTTTCTCCCTCGGATGATTATAGAGCGTCGAAGATCAGCATCTCTAACGGCATGAAGGCGTGTGCGGTGATAACGTTAGTGCTTGTAGCAAACACGGCTTACATCGGTGTCGAGGCATGGGGTGGCCTTTTCAACCGCTTTAGTCCTGAAATGCTGTCTAATCTCGGTTATGGCAGTCATGGAGGTTACATGAATCGCCCTGGATTATTGCAAGTAAGTAAAGCGACCTGTCCTTGGAAAAGTAACAGTTTTATATCTCGCGATCATTGTAATCAAGTGATAATCATATTTTGTAAGCCGTAAAAACTTGTAAATCATATTTCAATCTTTCAACGTCCTTTACATATATTTTAGACATCAAAGATACAAAAATCTGAAGATATTTAAATATCCGCTAAAAATCCAGGCATTTAAAACTCCAAAAATGTTATAAGCTGGTATTCGTAATCGATTCTTGTTATTTAAAATTGATTTAAGTATAATTTTGAGATGTCATTACATATTAGCATCTTAAATATAATAACTTAAGACGGATTTAAAATAAGAACAGACTGTGAATTATGCGGTTTTAATTTTTCAAGAACTCTTTAAATGTATCTTAGATGTCGAAGATAAAAATTCAACAGTGTCTCCCTTAATTTTTTAGATATTCTTTAAACTATTCTTCTTTTAATAATCTGAACGTTTAAATAAAAGTTCAAAAATTACTTTAACCTCTTTTGAACACTTTTCACATAATAAAATTTCAGACGTAGACTGATAAAATCTAAAGTGCTTGCAAGTTTGCCTAGATGTCCTTCCAAGTTTTTTTAAACGCCATTTGAACTTTTTATTATTTGATTTAATTAGCAACACCATACCGCAATACAGGTCACGCACGATCGATACTTCATTTTCGAGCTGCGTGCACTTGTGCTTCAATAACCGCGAGAAGAATTCTCCAGCGGCTCTATTTATTTCGCATTTCTTCAGTCGCGAAGAATTAACCGCGGAATTGCGATCTGGAGATTGAACAGAGCCGTTTCTGTACCACGATATTTGTGAAATTACTACTACTATAGAAACTTTTATTGCGTTTCAACTGCAGTGGAGATATAACTTCTGGGAATACTCAAGCCCGATAAATATCTGCACATTTCAATTGCAGCTTTATTTATTTCACATTAACTCAGGAAGATTAATTCTCTTCGCCGCGTGTATAATCAAGGATTGGAAAATTTCTATTATTATTAAATGGAATGGAATTATGCAGTAATATTTTCTTATTCAGGTATATTCTCTTTTTTACATGCTCCTTATATAGGCCATGTTCCGATGTATGTACGTTACCAATACTGAAAATCTATAATATGCGTAAATTATATATTTTTAATACTGACAGTGTATAATCAAAACGTGGCCATGTTCATCATTATTTTACTTATATATTCTTTTTTTTAAAAAACAGTAAATTTGCAAAATATTCTAAACAAAATTACATAAATAAATCTAGCAAGAGAGTATCAAATGCATTATCATTCAACTCACATTTGTCTGCAATAAAGAAAAGCGAAAGAAAAGCATCACATGACACACTGATAATAATGATTCATCGAAGTAACAGATGAAGTTACAAGTAAATAATTAAATAAATAATAATTAACTAAAATCAACAAAGAAAAAATAGCTTACTGTTTCTTATTTTAAAGCAATTCCAATAAATAATTCTATTCCATTTAATTATTGATTGAAGAGAAAATAACAATTGTTTTTATTATCCCACTTTTAATTTTTCTTGATAAATTATTTCATAATTTTAAAATTGTTAAATATATTCGATTTTAAATAATGCATTTAGGATCTTAAAATATAATTTGTATTTTAAATAAAGCAGTCAATCCAGGAAGGATATGGTGGTATATATGAAGGAGTTGAACCAACGGAAGAACCTTGTTACGAGAGAAAATGCGTGTATAATGATCACTGTTGCCCGGGTTCCATTTGTGTAAATCTCGATGGAGGTAAATCAAAATATCTCATAATTGAAAGTTCCTATTAATTAATTAAAGCTTATTCAATTAAAATTAATAAAACTCTTTTTAGGAAACAAGTTGTTATGTCTTTGACGACATTTGAACATTCAAATAATGTCAACTTTCCTAAATTATTTTTTATTCTTTTCGTTTTGTCGATAAGAAAATAATTATGATTTTTAATAAAGCTCCCTTTTAGAAAACAAATTGTCTTTGACGACGTTTAAACATTAAAATAACGTCAACTTGATTCTTGAGTTATTTTTTTTTTTTTTATTTTGTTCGATAAGAAAATAATCACGAGTTTAATGTTTCAGTTGTTGGAACATGTGTTTTCGATTTTGGTATGAAACAAGGCGAGCTTTGCAGACGAGATAGCGATTGCGAAACTGGTTTAATGTGTGCCGAAATGCCTGGACGGGAAACAAAATCGTGTCAACCACCGACCACTTCAAACAAATTATACAGTGCGTTGACAAATGCATATTCTGCTCTTTTAAAATATACCCAAGAACAATAAGACACGATAACACATCAAAACGAATCGTTAAAATGAATTGTAAATGATTGAAAAGTGACTTTCAAAAGTGACTTGATCATTTTGGAGTCATTTTAATAACGTTTTGATGACGTGTTTTGCTTGGATACACAGTTACTTAAGATCATGAAAAGATTCTATCAAGCAAATGTAATGTACTTACAGATGAGGAGTGCACTATGTCAAGCGAGTGTGATATTAGCCGTGGACTGTGCTGCCAATTACAAAGGCGACATCGGCAAACTCCTAGAAAGGTAACAATACGTATCTATTATTATATGAACTGTAAAATAAAGTTACATCTAAAATTTTAAGAAAAACGTGTTCGAAAAATTTTATTTTTTTAATGGAGTTTTGTGTATGTAAAAAGAAATGTCTTATAATACTGAATATTCACTTCCGTGAATATAAATCTTTTTTAATATCTTATATCGAGTGGAACGATCGTTTTATAAGTCTAATAATGAAAAAAATCTCGTTTTATATAATTCTGACGATGGAAAAATCTCGGCAGGTTTGTTCGTACTTCAAGGACCCTCTGGTCTGTATCGGCCCGGTGGCGACGGATCAGATAAAATCCGTAATCCAATATACTTCCGGCGAGAAACGGATCACCGGACAGGGCAACCGCCTATTTAAACGGATGCCATTCGCCTAAACGCTCGCGCGTCATCACAACGGATGGGAAGTATATAAGATAATATACAGTATATAAGATATAAGCTACGAGAAAATCAAATCCTCCTTTAGTCGTTGTGAAGATACCTAGGTCTAAGTCTGTCGATTCGACATTACATTCAATCTCCTTCCAAGTCCTAACTCTACTTCATGCTACGATACACCGGAAAGTATGACGATAGCGTGCGACAAAAGTGGAGTTAAATATTACTCGGGAAGATGTTACTTCGAGGATGTTTCTTCTTCGAATATAGCGCGACTGACAAACCTATAACACATATCATAGTAAGCCGTCTTATAGGTCTCTAAGGAAAAGGGACATGCTAGTGTAGTTATAATAAGGAAAGTGCGCTGATGTTTAAGAGCGTCGTTCGACAAAGATGTTTCTTAATGATATAAAACTAAGGTGTAGAGGAAAGCTCGAAAGAAGGTTTATCTATCGATCTACCGGTTGAGCTTTTCTTTCAAATTATAGAGAGAGTTTGTAGAGAAAGTGAAGCACTTAATTATTTGCGATAAATCATGGTCATAGAAATAAGATATAATAAATGAGAGGCGTGCACAAAGAGAAAAGTAAAGTCCTTCTTATCGTTGCAGTGTCAACATTGACTATTTTATTAATCAATGATATTCTCGTTATATTAAGTTATAGGATATTTCAAATGATAAAGTCTATCTTTTGAAAATTTTCGACGCAATAGAATAAGATCATGACCGCTGACACAATAATGTGGTTACAAATGAGATTTCCCTCAATGCGAGAAATTTCAATGTCGATACTGTGAACGATAATTAAATTGTAAGAGACTGTGCTTTTCAACTGCATTTTCATACATTTTCACTACGTATCGTAAAGTCAAAATTGATTTAGAACTTGTTAATTTGTTAATAATAATAACAAAAGAACGCAGAAGAAAAATACGCAAGAAAATATCCAAAAAGAAGATGATATATGAGAAGCATTTCTAACACAAAATTAAAATATATATTAAAATAAAAATGAAATTAAAATCTAAAAGAGAATAAAGTCAAATAATTCTAAAAAAGACATTTTCTAAATTTGAGGTATCTTTTGGATTTTTTTAGAAAGTGCTTTGAACTTCTATACTGTTTGTAAAATGTATATTTCGCAATTTTAAACAGCAAAATGAATAAAGTGCAGTTAAAAGAAACAGAAGTATTGTCAACGATTATAAGTTGACTTATATCTTTAATTGGAATTCTTGAATGATTCCAATGAGTCGGGATATCAGCAGGACGTGACGAAAGGAGTCGTTTGTAATGGCGGATTTAAGATTCAAATAAAATAAGAAATAACATTTCTAGTAAGCCAACAATATTTTCAATATTACGAAAACGTTTTTCACTTTGTTGCTGAAATATGAATGTTACAAGTATATAAATAGTCTTAAATCAGATCAACGATTTGGGAAAACTTGGTAATACACAGGTCCCTAATAAGCTCCAAGAAACCGGTTAACCGTAAGTCCGCCATTGCACGTCCCGTTGATTATTCAAATGCACAGATCGAAGTATTTATTTTTCTTTTTCATTATACGAACGGTCGTCCAGCAGACATCGCAAAAAACGCGAGGTGTCATTCAGACGGTTTTAATGATGGAGAAGTATTTTCTACTGGGGGAAGAGAGCTGAAAGAGGCGCAAGTACCTTATAATTCAATCGATGTTTCGAGTTTACCCTTAGAAATCGTACTTAGACGACTTTAACTCGACTCTATGTCAAATACATTTTATCCTTACCCTTCTCCAAAAAGAATTTCACGCACCATCGGTGTGTATATCGTAATCTAAGTCACATTGTGTTGAAAAATGACACATTTTAGAATGTAGAAGGATTATTACGCTATAAACGATACATATCAAAGAGGGAAACATTTTTCTCCGCTACATTATATTCAGAAATATAGCGTTATATATAAATATACACATATATACAATGACGAAGGAAAAGATGAGACACTTTTAACTCTTAGTGGCAAATATAAGTGTGCATTATTGTTCGTTTAAAAAAAAAAGATAAAATTCCAAGCAAGTACTAAGAAGGGAAAGTTATTAAAAATCGCGGAAATCGCTCTGTTAAACATCAATCGCAGAAATCGCTCTCTGTCGAGTAATAATATCGCGGAAATCGCTCTATTAACTATACTAATGAAATCGTAATATTATAAATATACGATATATATTATCTGTGACTATTGTTATGTGAAACATTATTCTGTGGAAAAATTCTAATATTAATCGTTACTGTCGTCAGAGAAAGTATAATGTTAAATAATAATCGTTTCAGAATGATTGCACGATGTAAGCGTAATCGTGGGAGGCGTAATGTTAAGAGTTTTTTGAAATCACATTCGCATATAACAACACAACAGTAACAACAACAATAACAACAACAGCAAACAGAGAATGACAAAAATGCTCTAATCTCAATAATCGTAGAATAATCTGTTTTTTGTCTTGAAAAGAAAAAGCTCTTAGCGAACCGTTGCTTTCCATGCCACCGGTGCTATAATCGCCAAGAGAGTCCTCTGAAGATTTATTATCAATCTTCTACTATCTCTCGATATTTCCCGAAATGTTAATCTACCTGTATAAGAAAAAACTCAAAACATATCGAAATGCCTAATGCATTTAAGAGAATTCTATAAAATATGAATGTTAATTACAAGATATATTATATATCCTATTGAAAAATTATATTTTTATCTTCGATCCGTATGTACATTTAAGCTCTACATATTTACACAATATATTTTCTCGAAAGGCGTACATATACCTATAAAATAACATACATATATATTATATATAATCATACATACGCACATTTACATATCCGCCCTGCTGTATCATACATATGTAATGTTCTGAGAGAGAACTGAGATTTTTTTATTCATAATTTTAAGCGGTTATCTTCTTGTCTTAAATTACAGATATAAAATTATTTGTTAATGCGGATCGATGACCTAGTCATATAAATTTTAATTACAATTTATGCGTCTTTTCTTATCTTTATACATTTTAATCTAATAATAGTCAAATACTATAATTTGAATTTCTTAAAAAATATAAACATTTAATGTGAGATATTTTAGACCTGAGAAAAATTTTTTTATCTAATCTATCTGTGTATGAATTAAATAATTTAAATGAAAATTTCATTATTCCGTGAGAATGTAGAAAGAAGTTTTCTTATTAGATGTTGAATTTAAAATTATTTATGGCATATGGTTGTAAGACATATCTTCTCCTTAGATACAGAATATATTATATAGTTATCTGCAAATATTTTATATATAACAATCTATATATAATTTCATAGATGGAATATGTATATATATATATATATATATATATATATATATATACACACACACACACACACACACACACACACACACACATATATATATATATATATATATATATATATATGTACATATATGCATATGTGTGTGTGGATGTGTGTGTGCGCGCGTGCGTGCGTGCGCGCGCGCGCGTGTGTGTGTGTGTGTGTATGTGTGTGCGTATAAATATGCACGTTTTCTCAAAAGTCTCTCTGTTTCTACCTGGATATCTTCTTTATCTTACTAAACTAATTAGTCGGGCTAAAGAACTGGACTAAGGAAGTATTGTGAACTGCACACAAAACAAAGATACATATCATAGCTTGTAAGAGTCTTTGCCTTGTAAGGAAGTTCAGCATGTTCACAGATCACAAAATTGATGGCGAATATATGCACATATACGAGCTATCTCAGATCTCTTAAAAGAAATACAGCCGTCTGGTCTTGAGTCGAAAGTACCTCTGCCGAAAGAGTTAATCCCAGCATAAAACTGTATGTATTTATGACGTATATGTAAATGTATCGTTCAAAATTACAACACTTAAAAAAAAGTTCTAATAGCTAAATGTGAAATACACGATGGTGCATATGAAATAAACTGAATATATTTCTGTCACTCCTTTTGACTATGAAGTATTTTCTCCTCAAAAATATGCGCTCAGTATACATATAATCGACAGAGTTGGGTAAAGTCAAATTAAATGTTAATAATTACCGAATAAATGTAATTAAATTAAGTTAAAAAGTTAAGAGTCTGAGGCCCGTTTCTATCAATGTAGATTAACTTTAATCTTGATTCATCTTCATCTTTTTCTAATTTTTAGAACTATCTGTAATTTTCCAACATGATAAAATATTACGTAAAATGTTAGACAAAATATATTATAAAATAACATTTAATAATCTTATATATTTAATGTGACATTTTATACATATTCTAAATATTTTATTAAAACGTTTCAAGCATTT
>Ga0157364_1002591_pt1 | contig 16954 bp, 4 predicted proteins | sample AttsexASBM2_FD_111476 | JGI IMG/M metagenome (GOLD analysis project Ga0157364, IMG submission 111476) | Fungus gardens microbial communities from leaf cutter ant in Ribeirão Preto, State of São Paulo, Brazil - Atta sexdens ASBM2 | ecosystem: Host-associated > Fungi > Mycelium > Unclassified ... | reverse complement strand
CTTATTTTATTTTATTTATTCTTTAAATTTGTTTCTATTAAGAAGAAGGAGGGAGAGGGGAAGAAGAGAGAGAGAGAGAGAGAGAGAGAGAGTGTGTGTGTGTGTATGTGTGTGTTCATCCGTTCAGAGAGCCTAGTCAAAAAGAGGCGTCAATTGATCATGTGACTCTAAATAAAAATTACGTAAACATTGTTTTAGACATATTTCTCTCAGTCCTTTTTTACAACTTATTTGATTCTTATGGATAGATCTCATCTTATTACATAAAGTCTACATATGTATTCTTGAATTTCATAACATAGCATAAATTCTTGCAACATGTTGGTGAGGAAGATTTAAATAAAAAAAATGTATCTTAAAAAAAAGTTATATTAAATATGTTTTGCGATCCCGCCAGATTTCTTATATCATATGAGGTATTGAAGGTATTTACATTCTGTTATTAAGAGAGTTGACGATGGTAATACTGGATTAAACATTGGTGATTTGAACGGGCAGAATAAAAATTAACAACAAAGATTAAAAATTAAGAAAAAACAACCGAAAAAAACTATAAAATTTTATCAGTCCGGTTACGGTTTCGATATTGTAAACTATAAAATTTAAGTACGGTTTCGATTTTGGTTCAAAAAAAGATTCAAAAAAAGGGTTTCGAAACGGTTTTCGGTTTCAGTTTAATCATAATCCCTGAGATATATATACATACATATATATATATATATATATATAAATATATTATATATACAGTGAGATCGCCAAAAGTTCCGGGCCAGCTGAATATCTTGGAAAGTATGCATTTTTGAGAAAAATGCATACAATTTTAGATAAAAATTGTAGGATTTAAAAATTTGTTTAATGATCTTATCAATTTGACCTTGGATGACGTTACTAATGTAGCATTTTTTAAAACTGGAAACCCTATTTATATTTATATATTTTTTATTCCAGACTTTAATAGCCGTCAAAAGCTTTTCAAAACGCTACAAAGTTCATTTTCATTGTATTCTTTTCGACTTACAAGGGTTGAAAGTTACAGTACTGCCATTATTAATATTACTCAAGATGTCCGACCGATGACTAAAACCTTTTGAATATTGTTCAGAATCATGCCCTGGATAATGTTTGTTAAAATCAAGGTCTCATTGGAGATTCTTTCTCTTATTTTTATTTTTGCACTGAAAATTCATTTTTGCATAAAAATGAAAATAAGAGAAATAATCTCCAATGACTTTGATCTTGATAAATGTTATCCAGAACATGATTCTGAACAACATTCAAGATATTTTAATCAGACATTTTGGGTTATGGGTAATAGAGGAGAAAGTGGTATTATGCCCAGCAAATGAGAATGGATTGAAATGAATTGAAATGGATTCAGATTTTCAGAAATATTGATTCACGAATGTTAAAATGAATGCTTTTCAATCTTGAATGCATTTTTATTCATTTATAGAAATTGCATATCTCTATGCATTATCTCTTTCAATCTAAAAATAATATTAGCTTTTTTTGTGCAAAACAATTGTGAATTGTTCAATTCAAATTGTTCAATTCAAAATTTTGAATAGAAAATGCAGTTTTTCAATCCAATTGCATTCAATTGAATCAAATTGAATCCAATTAAATCCAATTAAATCCAAAAAAAGTATTCGCTATTTAAAAATACGCATTTGGATAGAAAAAAATTTCAATCCATTTTAATCCATTCTCGTTTGGATGGCCAGTATAGATATTGTGGCCCCCTTTTATATCTCCGCTATTATATAGTGAATCCTAATTATACTTATGCAATTATTTATTCAATAACTTGCCGTTACATCACGATGCTAATACGTGTATATCAATACTCAATAGCTAGTTATAACGCATTTTTACTTTACTAAGTATTTCGAAACGTTTCTAATGTACATTTTAGCATTTACTTCTACTTCTTCATTTTTCTTGAAGCATATTATCAAATACGAATATATGTATATTTGAGTGTATTGTTTGCTATTTAACATTTCATTTGATTATATATTTTGAGTTATGCAAATTTAAACAATAGCGCGACATTTTGCTAATGGCCTTCTATGTGTATTGATTACTCATGGTCTCTTTTTTGAGGTTTTCATATTAACACAATTATTTGATAATTGATTGCAGTTCTACTGTTAATCTAGTTTATAATATTATGTATATGTAGATTTCTAGTACTGAGCAACTTATATATGGCAGGAGTTATGTGTATATACGTATGTTTGCGTATAATTCGAATACATATCCTCTACTCTATATAATATTTTACTGTTTACGTGAATTTTGTAACAAAATATTGTTTGTTTTTTAAACAAAACCAATTTTTTATATCTATTTTTTGTGGATGGCCATATTTTACCACCCCTGTTTTTCTTCGAGCCATTATATAATGTCGCTACATTTTTATAAATAGCATCCTAAATAATAAATGTTTTATAATTTTAAATCTAGAATCAATTGAACAATATTTTGATGTACATGACAAATGTAATTGTTGAGTTTTAAATTTAAATATTGATTATTAACCAAGTTATTGTACAAAATATAAGAGATAAGATGTTATATATCACCTTCTCCTCAACTAATAATGATGGTAACTTTCAAACTTTCAATCCTTATAACTCAAAAAGTAATGAACTTATTGTAGCGTTTTGAAAAGCTTTTGACATCGATTATTAGATTCTGGAATCAAAAATAGTGTCCAGTTAAAAAAAATCAGTATCACCTTGATCTGGCATTGGTCGATCAATGATACCCAAGGTTAAACTAATAATATCATTAAATATAGATCTTTTTAAATCCTAATTTTTGGTCAAATTTTGAATGTTACAAATAATACATTATATATTCTTTTTATTAAATCAATTTATTATTTAATTTTATTCCAGATATAATTGCGAGTCGCAATCGATAACTTTCGACACAATCCAACACAATTCAAGACAATCATTCTGAAACGCTAATAAATCCCCTTAAATTAAATTAGAAAGAAAGAAAGAAAGAAAGTAAGAAATTTATTGCGAAAAATATTATACCTCAGCCAGGATTCGAATCTGGGACCTCTCAACTTTTCTCTCAACTTTGATTTAATAAAAAGAATATATAATATATTATTTGTAACATCCAAAATTTGACCAATCTTGGCTTTCTTTATTCACATTTGATGTATTCACATATACGATCGTGCTTAAAATTCCTATAATGTCTAAAATATTTATATAAAAAATGCATACTTTCCGAGATATTCAGCCGGCCCGGAACTTTTGATGGGCACATATAATACAGATATATACAATATTTATATATTCTTTGAAAAAAAATATCTGTGGAAGTCTCGAAAATATATATGAAATATATAGATAATAATATACATAATGCATTTTATACAATATTATTACTTAATCTTCATATTATTCATTATAATTAAGTAATTGTTACATAATTAATTTAATTTGTTATAAAATAATTATAATCTTTAGCATTCGAGACTCTTATTTGTTCGACGTTTATGTAACATGTATTTCATTGCTTTGCAAGTTATATAGGTACATCCATTTAGTCAGATGCACGCACAATACGCGCATTGTTTGTGAAACATCTCGTAACGGGACGTTTACTTTTGTTATATGCATTTACCTCGAATTTTCGTAGAATTATTTATTCAATGCAATGTAATAAAAACATACCGATGGCGTACTCGCGCGCGTCGAAACAATTCCTCGCTTTTGCGTTTTAACGTAGAGGTACATATGATATTGCGAATTTAAATTTGTTTTCGGCGAACAGTTGTTTATTTTTTCACATATTGCAACTAAACTATTTTGATAAAATGATTGTGGCAAAATTTCTCGTATGATTTTTTTTATAAAGACAAATTTTGTTTAATTTATTGTAATTTTTTTCTCGCATTTAAGACGTATCGCATATTGAGAAATCCGCCATTGGTTATGCAATCTTAAGGAGAATATACTTACGTGTCTCAGGAAGTTACATAGTCGCGTATGCTTCTTGCTGATAAGGCCATTCAAGATGTCGGCAAATGCAGGGATTCGCATCGTAGCATTGTATATCGAGGCGGAAAGTGAAATCTTTTTCGATGTCGTACATGCATCATGAATAATTTTTCTTATTACAAATTTAATATTTTGAAGACTTTAGAACTTAGAATATATTATATAGTTTTTTCATATTTTTAACTCTATTTTCATTTACATTTAACTTTAATGTACTTATTTAATGTAACATTTGATTACTAATTGATCACAGAATCCCACGATGAAAGAATAGTAATAATTTTAGATTTAGACTTATATGATTTCTGAATATAACAGTTTATATTCATAAAATATATATATTTACTATTTATTATTAGTAAATATTGGATTAAAAAAAATTTTGTTACAGGTGTGAAGCAATTTCCAGGTTTTGAAAATTTACCACGCTCATTTTGGCATGAGCTTAGTTCACCTTTTACAGAGGTATATAAGTAACATATTATCAGATTTTTGCTTAATAACCTAAAATACAGGATAATTTATTTTAATGTATCGCTTCAAATATTAGGTGTAGTAAAAAGAAATCCATTATTTTTGCATGAAATTGAATGGAAAAATAATGGATTTCTTTTTACTATACCTAATATATCGGCTGTTTTTTATTTCCGAACAAATTTTAAATAAAACTTGTATATTTTTACATGGAAAGAATGATTTTATTGAAAAATTTAATTTCAACGGACACAAATCTGAAAATAATTTTGTTGGAAATAAATGTTAAAAATTAAAAAATGATAAGCAATGCTGTAAAAAGTTTTGATATTCTAACAATCAATTTGAGTTTCTAACAAAATTATTTTTAGTACTGTATTTAGCAAAATTTTAAATCTTTTCAGCATTTTTTTCATGTAAACTTGAAGAAAATATAATGCATAAAATAATTTTTTGTTATATGCATTTTATGTATGAGATATCAAGGTTATCAGTATTTTTTGTGTATATTTATTTTTCCTATTAAAACTTGTGAAAATTATGTGTGTTTAAAACAATTATATATATATATATATATATATATAATATATATATATATATATATATATATATATATATATATATAATAAAAAACTGATGAAAACAATTGAGATAATGTATTAAAATGATTCATTATATATAATATTCAAATTTTGTTTTGTTTCCAACAATATATCTAAATAGAATATTTCATGAAAGCGCAATGTCAGTCCACTTTTGAAATATTTTAATAATTCAGACAGACAGATATAATGCAATATTCAACGCACTCAAACTTAATATGCGATTTTTCGAATTATATTTCCAAAATAAATAAATTACTTTAATAAAACGTTACAATATTTTTAAAAATTTAACATTTTCCTTTGTTACATCTTTTGAACAATTCTCGCAGTGAAACGAGTATTTGTTAATGTAAATAAGTTTATCTGTGTTACCAAAATTTGCAATTCAGATTGCTTTTACCATCATTTCAACGTTTGAATGTTTTGTATTCACCATTTATTGGATAAAATTACATGTACTTAGGATTAACGGTACTTGCGACTGTTTTATGTTATTTTAAGAGACTCCAGTTTTTCCAATTATATTACAAACACGTTAAATAATAAAAGGAGCGGATATGCATTTTAGCTCTCTCTTATCGCAGGTTTACGAGGTGGAGAGTTTCGTGACTGAAGGTGGCACACCTGAACCGAGACCATTTTTTGAGGATCCAGAAAGCAACATTACTGTACAACTCGGCGCCCAAGTCTACATGCACTGCAGAGTACAAAATCTACAAAATACTCTTAAGGTAAGTTATACGCACCTCTATTTTTAATAATATTCAACATAACATACGAAGCAATGTCTCTGCGCGACTTATGCAGTTCTTATATAAACATATCGATGTGAAATTCTTTCATTAATATATATATTTTATGAATTCTTTTTCATATAAATCTGTTCATTCCTTTACAATTTTGACCTTTCGGTTTACTTTGTACAGAAAGAACGAATTTGTTGAAGTATATAAAAATTTGACTAGATACGAATTTGATAATCTGAAAATAATTCTTAATTATCAAATAATTATGTAAGACCTCAAGACGGTTGCCAGAATGTAAAAATTTTTGCAGTGCTCATACTTGAACGTAATACATAGTTACTTTAATAGTTTAACAAAGTGATTTTCAGATTTATATGTAATTAAATTTTTAAGTATTTTAGCAAAATCGTTCTTTGTGTCGGTATAATCCGATTTTTCTTTTCCAACGCTTTTTCAATAATTCTTTGTTGCTTATAACTTTTTTTATTAATAAATATACATATATTATGTATAACATATATTACATGTATATTATATGTATATATGTATATATATATATATATATGTATGTGTGTGTGTGTGTGTGTGTGTGTGTGTGTGTGTGTGTGTATTACATATATTATGTTCCTGAATGTTTGAAATTTTGATTGACAATAAATTTTGATAATATGTTCATTTCTAAGAAAATTATAAGCAATCTAATTATTTTAGTTAAGTATTGGGTTGGAAAGTTCGTGCCGATGTTGAAGGAAAATTGAAACGCAGAAAATTTTAATTTAATAAATGTATACTAAAATTTAAATTTTGGTCGGCACGAACTTTCCGGACAATCCAATATGTCATGCCTAAGTGTGTTGCTCTTGTAGTGTGACACCAAAAGAGTAATTGCTATAAAAATGCGAAAGAACACTGTTTTACTATTAAAATGTTTTACTCCATATAAGTCCTATATAAGAATATAGTATAATAAACATAACATTTTCTCAATGTATGCAATATTACGTTATCTTCTAAAAGCCAAGCACTCCACATTGTTTTATGTAGAGACTTTGTTGATTTTCCCATCCCTTTTCCCATGTGCAGCTACTGTGCAGCACTTAGTTCATCCTAATTCTCCCAAAGGAAATTCCGCGGATGACGGCAGGATATTTTCCTCCTAATTTTGTGGCTATGCTACTCTATTATTATGACACAAATGATAATTATGATGCACGAATTTTTGCGCCTCTTACATATCTCGTATGTTTATTCAATGTAAAATTGTTTGTTTATCAAACATATGAAAATCAAAAATATAAATCATACGAAAATATAAAATTATATTCTGTAATATACAATTTATATTCCTATGTCGTAATTATTTATAGAATATGGTTTTTACAATTTACAGAAGAATATGTGATTATTGGAATATAATTATAAGCAGTATTTTGTGTGATTTTCTCTGGCTTTTAGAAATATTATCATTAGTAAAAAGTGTAACAATTTAACAATGTTATCAGATAGATTCTCAGTACATATGTATATATATCTTCATTATAATAATTATTAAAATAATTTTCAAGTTTTTGCTTAAAGTTTCTGCGGTTCTCTAATTTTGGAAGACTAATATACTATGACGTATTGTTTCTTCGCGTGACATTGTTTCTGATCGGAGTATACCCATCGCGCTTAAAGGATCTAATCGTTAACGTAGATGCAATGAAAGCATTCAGCAGAAACTGATAGTTGTGAGCCTTTGAAACAGTTTCGAACTTGATATTGCTGAAGCTCTTAAGACAAGTAATGCTTTGTTGCCAATAAATACCGATATTGACATTGTGACGATTTTATTGTGGTTTTGCAAGAAGGAAAAGATTTATTTGTTGCAATGATTATTTGTTACAATGATGTTATTAGTTCGATTAAATTTTCTTTCTTTTAATTGCTAGGATTATTAATATGTTTTCCTGTGTAGAAATTTTTGCTTTTTCGAAATTAAATAATTTAATATTTTACGTAAAATCCATTAATGACGAAAAAACATTTATCGCGTGTTTGTTTATTTGAGTTACAAACTTACGTTTAGGAGGGAAATATATGTCTGTCGATATCGGTTGCCATAAAAAAATAGGAAAAAAAAAACCAGCGTTTCATTTGCACCGTTGCATTTGCGATGTATCACGATCAATAAATCGTTGGTGAACTTCCCAATCTCTCGAGCAAAGCTCGAGTCGCATAGGAAGCATTTACAAACAGTGTACCAGAACATTTCGCTCGTTGGTTTGCGACTACTTGGAATTCAATCTTTCTAAGTGAGAGTGCGATGAGAGTTGAATGGAACACAAGTTGTTTCATGGTGGAATGAGAGTTGTATATGTTTATCTGTATTCTTGTAAACGGGTTTTTGAATTCGATTTAAGAACTGATTTAAGAATTTCTCTGAAATTCTTTTTCAACTTACTAGAGATGTATGTGAAATAAATTATCGTTGATTTTACGCTATCGTTTTTATTAAGAAAGCACGCGTGTAAAATAATGCCAAATTACATATTACGAATGAAAAATATTAAATTCTTAAGCATAATAATATTATCGATAGACAAGATTAAGTGTTTTTCTGCATTAAACATTTCAAATATTTGCGAGAACGATCTAACATGCTTTAGGAGGAATTTATGTTATGAATGACATTTTCAGCATTTCCGTTGTAGTAATTTTCCATGTTAACAAAGTATTTCTTCTGATATTAAATATTATTTCATATATTATTACAATTGTTATGTGTATTTAATATTACTATTATAATAAATTATATATAAATTATTATAAATTGTACACACAACAATATTATTATGTGTGCTTGTGCAACGACTTTAAATATATCTTGTATTTTCTCTCCCTTATTTAAATTATTAAATTATTAATAAAGATTGGTATAACTGTATAATATTAATAATTATATATACGATATAATGTATAATGTATAATGTAAATTGAAAAAAAAATAAATTTAAAAATAATAGTAAAATTATTATATGTTGACTGGAATCTTTTGATAGCTATTATATATATGCGCACATCATTAAATATATCAAATCAATAAAACCGTTCGTAATGAGAGCGGAAGATTGTTTAGTTTATTCCAATGCTCGAGAAAATTATGGAACGGCAACTTCATTAATAGTAACAAAAGACTTGTTTCTTGCTCACGATCAATAATGTTAATAAGACGGTTGCTTGAACTACTCTCTGTAATGCAGGATCCATGAGTTTGCTATTCCAGCTGTTTATTCTCAGTCCTCCAATGTCGGACAAGTACGAAGAATGATTGACTTAAACTACTTAAGGACAGCCCATGCTCATAAGCACTCACCCGTTGCTTGATGAAATAATCAATTTATGTCGTTATTGAGATATTTATTAAAATATCTCAAGGCGCATATAACCATGTTCTGAATACATTTATTTCGAATTATTACTATCCTACTCTCATTTTAAAATCTTAAAGTCCTATACATCATCAAGGATCATCAACAATTTGAACCTAAGAAATTCATATATGAAATGGAAAGGGAAACTTTTAAGAATTGCTTTATATAACATAGCTTTAGTTAAATAGAGTAAAAAATTTATATATGATAACATTCTAAGGATAACATTCTAGTTAATTAGATCTATATTATTATATATAAATAACACATGAAAAAAACCAGAAAATATAGATGTTAATACTTAAAGCTACTGCGATACAAGTAGCTATGGTTCTTACAAGTAAGACTTTCGTATTCTGAATTGTATCGAAGTCGTTACGAACTTCTTTCGTTTTCGCGATTTTCCGCGCATATTACGTTCACATAAGACGAACTTTTAACGGTGTTCGCCGTCTTGCGCCGCACTCAAGTTTATACCTGTGCTTGTATAATTAGTTTGACGAGGACTCATTACTACATTAATTATAAGTGAACCAAGACTCTCTCTATGATGATACGACGGTAATATCTTTCGTTCTGTTGCTTAAAGCAGATAGGGATTGTACGTCGGCGAAGGAAACATTTATACGATGATGCAATTTGATGATTAATTAGAACCAAAAATTCTAAAATAATATTAAGATATCGAAATTACACAATTTTTGCTTTATAAGTGATTAATTCTGTAATATTTGTGGATGTCTGGAAATGATATTCTTCACTAAGGAGGCCTGAATCGAAGCTTTTAGTCGGCCGCGGCGTTTCGTTCCGATTCCACACTACTAGACCCATCAATAAGGAGATGTAGTGTGGGCCCTGTTTTAGACGCCGAGGAATGAATTTAGATTAATGTTCTATTTAAAGGGAATTCGCGTGAATCCTACGGTGCTCGCGCGAATCCAAGCGAGTCCCATTAGATCTCTGGTGGCGAGTCGCCACATATTATAATTGATTATTATGGAATATGATTTACTTATGAAAAAAAAGCAAAATGTAAAACATAAAATCAGTTGAACAATAAAAACTTTCTTCTAAAAAATAAAAATTGATAACAGACGATATATTGGGGTGTAAATGTAGACCTAAACGTGCAAATTGAATTTTATATTTGTTAACTGTTCAAAATAAATATAAAAGTCAATTTCAATTATTTAATTAAATTTTCTGTTTGCGATTAAGAGCTCTGACTCTCGAGTTTTGTTTGCTTTAGTCTCTTTTTCTTCTTATGTTATTCGACAGAAGTTACACAGAAATTGCTATGTAAATCGAATAGATGTTGAATAAATGCTTCTCGATTGCTTGACCGCACTGATTCGCTGTGTGCATCAATTCTAAAGGGAATCGCATGTTGAAATGTCTTTCTATTCGTAGTAGTATGGTACTATAATGCATAGTAGCATCGCTTTCTTGAATTTAGTCGAGAGTGGAATTCTAGAAAATAATTTATGTAAAATAAATGTTTAAAATAAATGAATAATTTCAGATAAATTAAAATTTTTGCATCCATCCACGTTTACATTTATATATTAAAATATTTATATTTAATTGATATACACATACGTTTTAAGACATATTAAAATGTATTATTTTATATACAAAACAATGGCAAACTACTAAAATTAAAAATCTGCCAACGAAATTGTGCCTGAGAGCAAATTATATATTTTACACATTCTGTATTCACTCTACGAAAGTTAATTAAAATCAACATAATTAACAGTTAATATGTAACAATAATTAACGAACAAAATGCAATTTTACATTTTTGGTATTTCAATTAAACTGCGCAATCAAATTTTACAGACGACAATGTTTATGATCTTTCTTTATTGTTAAAATTTGTATTGTTACGGATGTTTAATTTATTCAAATATGTATTTAATCCTGACAATCATTCGTTATTTTTTTTCATACTTTCTATATTGAAAATATTGTTATTCTATATTCTATATAAAATATTCTATATTGAAATTATTGACATAATTTGCTTTGTAGAGGGGAATGAAATAAGCGTTACAAGCGCGCACGCGCGCACTCTTCTACTGCAATCTACCACCTACATCCACGCGAGTCCTGAGCTATAGCTTTCTAGCACATATCTGCATATCTCAATACGCGTGCTTAGACTGTGTATCTTTGCATTGTAATTGCCATAGCTAATTATACTGTTATCCTGTTACAATGTAAAGCAATTCTGCATAAGAATTCCTGGGTGAAGGTTTTTCGATATTCTCTTCTTCAACATATTATTGACTGAAATATTTTATTTTATTTTCAGAATTATTAAAAGAATTTATTTTTTGATATATATTTATATTTGACTAAAATCTGCGAATACAAATCCTTACATATATTTCATATCATGTTTTAATAATAGGAAAGATTGTCTAATTATTCAAATGTAATGAAAAATCTTTATGAGAATTATTTCCTGTTAATTTACTGTTATTGTTATTATGCAACGTCAGCAGTTTATATTTTTCCCATTATGTGCTTTCCGTCAACTTTTCTCGGAAAGTTTTATTTTCGAAAGATTATTATTTCGTTTTGCACCACGCATCCAACTTCTTTTCAATTAATTATTTTCCATCTTCCAGTTCGCACTTACTTTGTCCATTATCCTATATTTAGCGCAACATCGATGATCCTAGCAGCTTCCTCCGTAAACAAAGTTTTGCCGCAGCTCAATAAGTCAATAAGTGGTTCGAAGACTAATTAAAGTTTTGCAAACGTGACTCACCGGCAGTGGACAATAAAGTTATTTCCCTTCGTTATAGTTGAAACATACACGAGCTGGTATGCTACGTGCTTCGCAGTGAGACGTTATTTTTCAACTTTTCGCACACAGTTGTAGATGACGGGGTTTTGATTGTGGTTCGATCGATGGACCGGCGAATCCAATTTTCTTACCTTTGTGTCCGCGGTGTCCGAATTCCAGTTAGACTGGCTTTACGGATTTCCACAAGCGTCAGAGATCATGGTTGCCCGAAACGAGATCAGTACTGTTGAAGTTGCGACCACGTAACTCTCATGAGTTTTGAGGTGATGTAAGAGGCTCTGCACTTAATCGGAGTAAATTTTAAAACTTTTAGGATTTTAGATCCTCATTTAGTCCATCATTTAGGAGTATGGCCATTGTAAAAATGGCGAATTTTGAAATAAATAAATTTATTTATGTTCGAAAATTGTTACTACTTTTCTCAGATTTACATTAAAAGAATGTAAAATAACAGCTGCATTGTTAACTAGAAATATTCAATTAAAACATTTAAAAATTCAATAGCTATCAATATTGAATGATTATTTGCTATGCAGAACACAGTATAAAATATTTTCAAAACAGTTTATTTCGATCATGTGTACCTGTCATGTAGATATAGCTTGTATTTTCGGTGAGTACATCAGATGGTTTTGTGTTATTAACTTCGATAGGAATATACACACGGACATTTCCACTACATTCCTTGACATACTCCTGTATGTAAAATACGAACACGTAGACAGTGAGGCTGATGGAATATAAAAGAGGAAGTCGGGCGTATAGTTGGTGTATCCGCAGTAAATGTTTGCTCGTAATGTAGTAAATAAACAAACAGTATATTGCCATGTTGTATTGATCGGTAACCGAAACATTGAATGCATAAATCGTTAATTTGAATGTCCACCTATGTGCGCGCAAGTACATCCATAAACGCTTTGCGAATAATCCATCAACTATGTCAAAGCTAGGTAATATTCCGATACTTTCATTAAGTGCTTTGATAATTTATATCAATATATTATCAGAAGCATTGAAAAGTTCAGCACTAATATTTATCGTTTATTATACGTTCTAAAGTATAATTTAGCGTCAAGAACTACCATCAAGAACTTCTATAGTTAACGAAGTATTCGAGAGTTTATAAACATACATCTCGCAAATAGTAATCTTAATTAATTTATGAATAATCTTGACATGAATAGATTGACGGTGCAATTACGGCAAATAATTCAGCGGATAATGACCGATCCAATCGCGGTTTCCGAAATAATACCGCTGTATGCGCTTGTCGCAGCGCAGACGGACTTCGTGTGTTGCTTTGACGGTTTGGTTTGTGGCCCAATTTCTACGTGATAAATGCACCGCCACCGATTTCGATTTGCATCGTTTTACGGACAACAGAGCATACGGGCTTCTGCATGCACGAATGCAAATTCGAAATTTTAGTTTATCCTTTGCGGTGATATCCTTTCGATGATTCGCGGTCTTTTGCGACGTTTACATCATACGTACATTTTACACTAGCACGTTTATTGAGCGTGAAACGAAATGGGAAACGATGATTACGTTAATCTTGAAAGCCAGCGAGTGGCGTTCGTGTGCCGGTATTTATACGGAATAGGGTTACGGAAATCTGACAATTTTCAAAATGAAATAACAATGTATGATATAATTTAAATATTAATTTCTTGTTGTGTGTAAAAATAGAAAACAGAATTTCATTTGAGTATATTTTTCTTATCTTTCTTTACATTTGAGTAATGCTCAGCAGACAAAGTAGTTCGGTGAGCGTTAACAGATTATTTAATTGACTCTTGCCTCTTTTAGCACAGAAGCTTGCAGCAATATTATTGCATAGTATACGTTGCTGCAATATTGTTGAATTTGTACTGTATGAATTTAATTATTCGTTGGATCTAATAATAAGTGTAGAAATCAATTGTAATAAAAAAATCATTGAATATTTATTGAGATGTTTTGTCTGTTAAACGCAGTTATTATTTAATTAAATATATTCAGATATATAAAATGGCATTCTATCTACTATTTTTATATAATAAGAAATTAATATTGAAATTTTTATTTTGTTATTTTATTTTGAAAATGTCAGGCTCCCGTGGCTTACTTTACATGTAGAGAAAAATCACCAATACTGACGTACTACTTTGTTTTTGGACAATATTTCTTAAATAAACAAAAGCTAAAAATAAGATTTAAGAAACAATTACAAATTACAAAGTGTCTTCTATCATATAATGTAGCAGTTTGTATATTACTTTTTGCAATTTTGTAATAATTAATTTTTTCATAAGATAAACAAAAAGGAACACCTAACAGAATGGACTCCAAAACTATATAGTATGCAGTAATGCCTCATATTCTTGTACTTTTTCATTCACAAAAATTATCCTTGTAAAATATTTATAAGCGGATGTATATACGCTTTCTTAGAATCTTTTCATTTCTATATGAAACGTTTTTCATTCATTTTATATGCATACTGTATGCTGTAAGACACAAACGCGACAGTTTTTTCTTTTAGGATTTTCCCATAAACGATTACCTTCAACTTTAATAAGATTATTTGATATTATAACGTAATACTATTAAGTTAGCTTATGGTTCGTCTTACAGACAGATACCGAATTACGCTGCACCTTGATTTTATATATTTAAAACTGTATTATTATAAAATGATAAGGAAAAATAAAATACAAATATTAGGGCAGTCAAATGGAACGTAGCGGATGAAAATCAGACATTGAAATCAACATGTTAATAATCATCGTGATTCTTTTAAATCAGATATATACTCAGATATATACTATCAGAGATATACAGATGACGGATGCCCTTGTTCATAAAGTTTTTTAAGCTAGGATCAAAATGATCAAATCCACTCGCAAATAGCCTCCTCCATTGTTGCGTTCAGTAATTTCCTGTTTTTCAGATTCTTTTTTAGTACGCCAGTTTTATAACTTTTTTGATATCGTTATGTTGCCGTTGAACAGCTTTTCACTATGTATAATATCTGTGCAATGAAAATATAATGATACCGATTCTATCGGGATTCAGGTCTCCAAAGATATGAAAATCGCATAGCGACATAGTTCCAATGGAAAATATTGAAATATCCAGCCTATAGCCTTGATTTGTTGCGATTTCCACAATTTTTGAGACCTGAAGAAGAATCTAAAAGACAGAATCATCGGGCGCAACAGTGTAGGTGGCTATATTTGCAAATCTAGTGGTTCAATCCGAGTCTAAGGAATTTTATAAATAAGTCATCATGGTTTTACAATGGAAGAAATACCTTACCAATCATTTTTAACATATTAATTATTAATATATTAATTGATTTCAATATTTGAATTTTTCGACTACATTTCATTTGACTACCTTATAAAACTAATTTAGGAAATTACAAACATGTAAAACGATACAATATTATTAATATTATAGTTACTAATATTTAAATCACTGCGTAATTTGCAAAAGAAAATTGTAAGAATTTTCGCATTTGTAGAATTCATTTTTAGCTGATTTTGTGTAGAAACCAGTCACAAATATGTCAATTACAAATTTTTATTTCTTTATTTAATTATCTAAACAGATATTTTTTATCAATATTGATAAAGTACAATGATTTCGAGAAATAATAGGGAGTCTCTTTAGGAGATCTATGTCAGTATCGACGATTTTCCTCTATAAATAATTTTAGAATATTTTGTACTCCTAATATTTGAATAATAGCGTAATTTTACATGTCGGATTTTAAATGATATGTTACAGAAACATTACGTCATGGAAATCAAGTTAAATGCACAAGCATATATAGACATAGAGTTATTAAGATGTAATTATTCACTGCTGAATCCTTTATAATAATGACAAATGACTATGCCTTCCGCTCGCACTGTTCTCTGTTTCGAGGACATGCTCCTCAGCTGAAACGGCTCCTGGCAACGCACGATGCCTAACGATTCTTTAACTTTTCCGTTATCAAATTTTCGTACGTCAGATTATAAGTATCGGAATAAACTGTTCTAATGTATTATCGGAGAATGGCTTTAATAGTATCGCACCTGATTTCAATTTATTACGATCCTCAATAGGCATAATTTGCATATAATGCACCAAAAATGCAATTAACGCTCATGTTTATTAATTTAAATTAATAAACATGAGTAACATTAATTAAAATTTATAAAGAATGAGTTATATCGGCAGACTGGTACACTGCACATCCAGAACATGTCACGAATAAATTACAAAGAGCATAAAATCATCTTTACAAAGATTAAGTTTTTGATATCAAAGATTTTCATATCAAACTTTCATATCAAAGCTATAAAATTGAAATTTAATATTTAATTGCATAGGAAAATATTTTTCTTAAATCAGCTTTCTTTTTTTCTTATTTCTCAATTAGATAAAATAGAATGATTTTGTTTTTGTATATATATTTTGTATAATAATATATGTCCTCTTACAATTAGTGGAAGGTTCTCCTTGCTAAAAAATAAACTATATAAGTAATTATCTTTTTATACACAAGTTATTCTGCCTTTATTGGATATCATTGTAACTAAATGCACCTTAATTAAACTTAGTTTTGCAGTTTCCCAGTTAAATCGAATTATACTTTTAAATCTAAGTTTAAACTAAATTTTTTCCAGCAAACCAAAATCAACTTATAAAGATTTTTAATTACTTTTGCCGATTTCAATTGATAGTCATTTCTTTCTATATAGGAATGCGTTTTCAAATTTTTAAATTAAGTATTATTTTTCATTATAATTTATTTTTTAGTAAATTACAATAAAATACAATATAAAATTAATGAAATATATAAAATATAGTATAATATAAAATAATTTAACAT
>Ga0157364_1002590_pt1 | contig 16962 bp, 4 predicted proteins | sample AttsexASBM2_FD_111476 | JGI IMG/M metagenome (GOLD analysis project Ga0157364, IMG submission 111476) | Fungus gardens microbial communities from leaf cutter ant in Ribeirão Preto, State of São Paulo, Brazil - Atta sexdens ASBM2 | ecosystem: Host-associated > Fungi > Mycelium > Unclassified ... | reverse complement strand
TATATATATATATAATATTTTAATATTATATATATACAATATTTTTATATTAATATTTAAAAAATGTTAGCAGGTTTTATACTACATATATCTATAACACATCAATTATTAATGCATTATTATATTATATATAATATATATGATATATAATAATATATGATTATGTTATTCATGTGTAACTAAAATTTGCATGCGTCCAAACAGTGTTTGTCACAAAATAATTTATAATGAAAATAATTAATATTCCTTAATCACAAATGTTAAACACGCAAACTAACAGTACACGTAATTCAAATTGAAATAAATATAAATTGTGTAGATACTAATTTAACATTCTAATATAGAATCGTAGCTAACTTTATTAATTATATATAAAATGTAATTTTTTTTGATAAAGTTCGTTACAATAACGGCGAAAATTTAATCAAATAACACAGTACAGAAGATACGGGTTGATGAAAAGCGATATACTATAATTATAATCACTTGCCACAACAAACGCGCCTAGCTCGTTAACCCGATAATTTCGGCGTGGCCGCTGGGGATTTACGAGAATCGTTTGTCCGACAACGACGGTACGTACAAGTGAAGCTTCGACGTTTTCTGACGACTCCACTGAGGATAAATTCATCAGTGAACGCGTTGAGAATACTGAGATGCGTGCAAAAAGTTTTTACGTTTCCATGTATTGCCGGCATCAAGGAGAAACTTGACGCCGATTAGCATTGCGCCCTATCCGCGTCGCGACGCCTGGCGTTGAGCGCGTCAGTAGACGGCGAGCCGTGTTACACAACGGACGTCGGGCGCAACGTCGAGTTTTACTACTTTTCACGGCCTAAGCGATTCCGAACAACACTCGCTCCGCTGCTTAATAATCTTCGAGTGAAACGGAGAACGACATCACGCGCGCGGAAATATCGTGTGTTAGGATTATTTTTTTCGTGACGAGAGAAAAACAAAAAAAATTTATCACGTAAAGTTCAAAGACCTGAGAAAATTAGGAATATCTGGGTGAGAACCGCTATTGTCAAGATAGATACGGGAGAAGAAAGACCTCCCATTAATCTTCGCCTTCTCTCCGTCCCAAATAAATATAGAAATCAGCAATTTACAGTGAAGTTCTAAGCTTGTTAGAGTTATATCGATATCCTTATTCAAACAACAGAAAAGCATTAAATATCCTGACAGTATACAAAAAGGATTGTCTGAGAATAACAAACTGTCAGTATTCAAGCGTAGGTACATATGTGACGCATTTGAATTCTTAAAGAGCGCTTTGGGAAAAATTTACCGGATCGCAATATCATACTGTTGGTGAAGGAACAAATGAAAAAAGCTTTCTCAATTCTTTTTTTTTTTTTTTGAAGACGATATGGTCGTAAACGATGTTTTGACATTTATGACCCATCTTTAATATATTACGATGATTCGCTGAGTTGACGGTCGTATTGCGAAATGATACCTCGATGCTCACGTCGTAAGCAGTATTCGTGAGTAAAACAATTCATGCGCAATATTATTAGCTCGGAGCCGAATGAATAATCAGCATTGATTCGCTCGCTATATTACAGCGTATATTTTATCATTAATTCGCCATTTTTACCCGACTGCATTCCCGGTATATCGACGAGAATAGATTTTATTCGAATGGAATAGCTATTAAGTATTCGCATATGAGAAAATGAAACAATGCGACGCTTTCCACGTGGTTGATGATTGTTATAATTAATTTTTAATTTTTAATGAGTTACATAAATAGCCCGTCGTTTTTGTGCGAATGAAATATCAAGTGATTTACACACATTGATGTTAAATTCATTTAACATAATAAAACCTTCTGAAAGTGACTTGTAATTACAGAATAGTAATTACAGAAGATAGATAATAGCAAAGTGTTATTCAATTTGAGAGCTTGAGTTACATATCGTGATCAACATCAAACAATGTGCTAATAATTTTTATCCATCCAAAATTCTGTAAATTTTATAGTCATTTTAGTGATCATTTTATTAAAAAAAAAAACAGTAAGATTTTTGTGACATGTGCGTAAAATTCTATTGTTTGTTTCCTAATTATAATGTAAACAGAATTGCTATCCTTTAATTTTTTCAATTTTTTATTCAAGATATTTATATTAATATGATTAGGAGACAAATAAATAGAACTTTAATATACGTATACATCAGAAAAACTGCTGTTTTTCTTTTCACATAATTTTTTACATAAATATATTAGGTGTAGTAAAAAGAAATCCATTATTTTTGCATGAACTTGAATGGAAAAATAATGGATTTCTTTTTACTACACCAAATATAAGTTACAATACTTAAATCTGTGAATCTGAGAATTCATGTGATTCTTATACTCTCAAAAATTGATTTATCGATTCTTTTTTTTAGAATAATATAGAGACTCACACTATTCAATTAATAAAAAAGATAGATTTAATAAATCTAAATTAAAAATAGCCGAATTTGTCTGACCTCTTTGTGATATTTCAAAAAAGGGATATTTTAAAAAAATATTTGCTTTAATATTGCAGTTAGAAAGGAATAATCAGTCGATCAGCAATAATGAATGCATAATGGTTGCGTAATTTATATCATCGTTGGAGCAAGTGCACTTTGATGCTTGACTAGACAATGTATATGCTTTGCGTCTCGTTTGTGCAATCCAATGCCGTTATATTTACCAAATCGAATACAGGGTCAAGCTAGGTTTCAGGTTTTGTTTGTACTTGTCGTTTCTCGACTGAACTCCCAAGAGATGGAGTTTACATAATTCTAGCCTAATCTAACTCATTCCACGAACTTCCTCAATTTCGTGTGCCATGACGAGAAATATGGGTCGCAAATCCAAACGTTCGTTACCTTTTAGAGGCAAAATGATTGGTTGAATTTCTTTCAACTTTACCGTGAGCAATTAAAAAAAGTCGTATAGCGACGTTGAGTATTCAAAATGCGATAATTATAATAGGAAATACAGTATTTTGCATCATTAATAATGTCTACTATTTCGATCAATGACGTTTAAGACATTTAATTCTTGGTGGTGCTTACTATAAGTTCACTGTTCGACAATTTCCATAATTACGCAATAACGCAGAAATCGTAAAATCTATCCCAGACGAATAATGCGATCTGTTGCGTACAGTTTACATTGCGGAATATCATAATCTGACTAGGTCATGTAGATGTAAACAAAGCTTTAAAGTTTTAAAGTACTTTATGATAAAGTGCTTACTATTTTTAAATATACAGAAGATTGGAAAATACACTCTCGCGTGAAGTTTAGTCTCTACAGAATTCACAAAATTTTTAGTGCAATGTGCAATATGAAGATGTATATATATATATATATATATAGGAAAACATAAGAAGCTTGAAATAAATAAAACATTATCGCTCTGTTTTTGAAACATTCCATAAAATCTTCGAAAATTATTACATTTCGTATTACAAATATTTTATTGAAGTTTAAATGAAATTTTCCAAGTTTCTTACAGCGAAGATAGTATAAGTTTAGGTATTAATATAAATCCTCATAACCTCTATAAAGCCTCGATCTACATAACATGTAAGTTGCGTATTTCAGATTATAACAGGTCACAGGTTGCAACACACAGGACGGGAAAGTTGAAGTTCACCCAACTTCCTGCATTCTGCGTCCTGCAACCTATTATACAATACATTCAAAGACATTAGATTAGTTTCTAGTTTTGCGATCTTTGTTCTGCGAGCTTGTAGATTGGGCTTTATTGTTATAATTAAAAAATATTAAAAATATTATAATTAAAAAATATTTATTTAATAATAATGAGTAGTTTTCGCAAAATGATACTATAATTGCACTAATTAAAATAATATTTGAATACATATATTCATTAAACATTTTCCTGTTCATATAGCTTACCTTTATTGAAATACTTTATTTAAATTTTTTGTTTGGTAACTTGCTACTAAAATTCGGAAAAAATATAAAAAAATAGACGTAATTAAAACAAGAAAAAATTATGAGACAATAATAGCTTCGTGTTTGAAAGAGGATCCGTTATCTTAAAGTCGATAGTCCACGCAAAGGATAATGCGATCGAATGAAGTAGATGATATGAGCGGAATTACATGCTGTATATGTGAAACGTGTGTATATATACGGCGCACGGACGAACCAGCAAATAGACTCGTGTCCTTTGTCTGATCTACCGACGTCCGATTTATTGTTCTTTTCTACGTCGTAGAGACCAAATGTCAGCCATGAAAATGTCTTTTGTGTTATGCCGTACAAGGAAATAGCCAACCTTCACTACAAAACTTTCGTCTTTTGCTTCCTTCTCTTAAAGTTATTTCAAAAAAGAAAAGGATTATCGTACAACAGGAAAATTCTTCAAACTTCGGCAGATATTCCTTGTATTTCCATTTGTAGAAACTGCTAAAAGTTAAATTAATCTTTTGTAAAACGCGAAAATTAATCTTTTGTTAAACAGCGCTTATCAAGACAGATAAACGAAACAGTAATTAACCGAGATCGATAGAATAGGATAACCTTCACGATGTTAGGATTAGATATTTAACATCTTGATTGAAACGTGACATTGTCTGTGTCTTTGTATCTTAGTACTTTGCCATCAAAACCGTTACGGTGTCCCACTTCTTTACTGACTTCACTTTATTATTTTCATCAACGCATTACGTGCTTTATCCATCTATAATAGTTTAAACAATGTAAATAGTAATATGGATATGAGTTTGTATGCCGCGCAAGTTACTTCGCTACAGTTCATATATGCGGAAAACATCATAATTATTGTTATGTATTACGAGAAAATATTGATCGAATTTCTGTTACGCATTGTATCCAGTTTTATCATATAATTTTATTCTTATATAAAACAATGCAAACATTGTGCTAATATCACCTTCCAAATTGACCTTGTTACATAAACAATAAAAGCTGATGAGTAATCATTATTTTTATAATCCGTAATTGTTCTGCAAAATTAAATTGTCATATAAAATCGTATTTATCTGAAGTGTAAACGTTCTAAAAATTTTTTTCTTTTTCATATTTAACATGATCAAATTCAAATAAATATATAACGCATTATTTTTATCGCGCAGTAAAAAAATACGCATATAAATATCACGTTATGAAAATGTATGCAATCATAATTGAAAAGTTAACAAGGTAGTGTTAAATTCTTAATACATTTGAACGACAAATTTCACGCTGGAAACTTCATGATGATTTTACAATCTACATTACATAATGCATAATGTAACTAGTAACTATCCAAATAAACGTTGTAGAATATTGAAATTAGCGTGTATTGAATATTTGCGGCAAGATTAAAGTTATCTCATTTTACATTACGCGGAAAAACACAATTTCCACGCAAATTCGATTTATAATCGGTACAGAAATACTTGTGTGATTTAATCTTTTAAGCTTGATCAACGTGACGAATTCCACAATACTCTTGGCGCAACCTCAGCTCGTTCTCTTCCTTTATTGCGATCGTAAATCATCGTTCGCAGCAACCTTCTCGTAATACGCTTGTGACATTGGTAAATCCCCTCGGAAATTTAAAGAAATATTTTTTAGGATCATATATCGCAATCGACGAATTAGGTCATTGTATATTATCATAATATATATTCATAATATTTACCTTGCAAAGTGATATTTCATTACACAGTTAATATCAAGCAAGTTAATACTAAGCACTTACGAATTAAAGCAAATTTTGCTCTCTTACAAGAAATAAGTTTTAAAAACTTCCATTTTATAATTTCCGACTCTATTTATCCGAGTAATTCAAATTTCGTTAAAATTTATTTTTCTTAACAATCTAAATAATCTCCATTCGTAAATCCGCATATCTATTACACAATTAATCGATCGAATGGATCAAATTGAAGTTAAACAACAATTAAAATTTATTTACAAAGAGTAAAGAAAATTTACATCTATATTGAAAAACTTATATTTTATGATTTTTGTAAAATTCGTAAAAATACATTTTTCTTAATTAAATTGGTTTCCATTTGTCTCAAAACTCTATCGATGAAATCAATTAAGTTCTAATGACTTTCGACATCAAAATTAAAAAAAAAGAGCGTTTTATTTTTCTAAAAGTACAATACATGCATGGAACAATTCTCGAATAAACAATCGCGACGTTTATTTTTAAAACTGCTATTTCGAAGTCAATGCTAATCCATAATGCGTCCAGAGTGCACGATGAAGATGGATTTCGCGGTGGAGTCCAATTGCGTAGTCAGAATGATGTAATGCACGGAATTCCGTGACGAAGGCAAATAAGCAATAAAATTTTCTCTTGATATTTCAAGAGAGCAGATTTCTTTTAATGTCAACATTCTCTTCTCTCTCTTTTTTGCGTCAACCAAACATTCAATTAGCGTCGTCTTTCAGGTAACATAAAATACTCACCCATAAAGTGGTACCTCACTCCTAAAATTTAAGAGAAAATCGCAGACAGAATCGCTTATTTAATCTTTCCTATTTTCTAAATTTCATAGCCTTTATACCATATTTACTCCAACCACATATTTACCAAAAGAAATTGTCGTTCTCTTTCCGCGATTTTCTCTCTCTTATCATATTACCTTCTTTCAACTCATCGTTTCATCTCAGCTTAGTCATAAACAACGACATAAATATAATCAATTGTCTTGTAGAAGTTACTGTTCGTCGCACAAAGCATCAATCATAAAGGTTGCGTTTAGCAGAAAAAGCAGCTTTATTATAAAATTCTTTAATATGATTGATTTATATATGGTTTATATATTTTTAGATCCAGTGAGGAACTAAAGGCCAATCATATTAAAGAATTTTCAACAAAGCTGTTTTTTTTTTGCTGAACGTAATGAGTGGCAGCCACATCTTTCCATAATCACATAAAAATATTCTCGCGCAATTCCTGTTGCGCGTTCGTATGTGTGGACGACAATGGAAAAGTTATTTAAACGAGTTCGAAACTTTCGAACGCCGGTGCGGCCGTAACGTTGTTCTCGACGAGATTTATGCTTGCCTATCCGCATACTCATCGAAACTCGACAACTGTCACTAATGAATAAACTGGTAATTAAAGTCGGTTCACATTCCCCACAAAGTGGATAGCATAGAATTAAAGAGTTCGAATACTGCCCTAACAAGCTTTACTGCAAATTTTCCTCGAGATCCTTTTTATTTATGCGATTTCGACTGGTTATTACTGCCTCAGTCGATTACTTTTCCGATATCGTCAGGTCATTCTAACTTTTTCAAATATAGTATAGTAAACTTTCTATCATTTCTGTTATATATCAACCTATTTCAAAGAACACGGTGATGTACGTGATGAAAACACGACATCAAATCATTCATCATTTGAATAAAATGCTATTTCTTTTTAGCTATTTCTTTTTATTATTTATATAATATACATGTTTATGTATGTTTCATTGTCTATTGTCAAAATACGCGCTCTAAAGGAATAATAAAAAGCAGTTAGAGAAATTTAATTAATCAAGGCTTTTTTGTTGCGTTGTAAAAGCTATAACATTTCATTCTCACCTACAGGATACTGCGATATTGCGATTTTAAGTAAACTTTATGTTTAATACAATCTGATAACTTTCATGAACTCTGACCAACGTTGAGCGTACGGTCTTAAAAAAAATCGCACGAATTTTTTCTTTATTTTTTATGAATTTATAATTAAATGTTACTTATATATAGAAGTTCCTAAAACGATGACGAACACAATCTTTCAAAATAATCTGATTATCTGAAGCTGTACTCGGGTAAGATCCGGATCAGAAGGACTTTCTAACATAAAGGAATATCTACGCAAGCACAATTTCATGAAACCTGCAACTGAAACGCATATCGTAGTGTATCCAAATTATTTCACATGATTTTTAGCAGACTTCAGCATTACCACGTAAATTTTCTTTCAGATTTTTTGCAGATATCAGTATAAATCATATAAAGAAAAAGAAAATTTATCGGAGAATGCATGTTTAAAAGAAAAAAAGAAACAAGCGTTTATTATTGAAAAAAATAAATAATATAAAAGTAAAAATTATTTCTACAGCATATCGTACTGAAATATCGAATCCATCAAAATGGATAAGCAGAGAAAATAGAGAAATAAATTATACCATAAAAAATATATTTCTCATTACTTACATTTTTCCGTTATTTATACGATTTGTTACAATTTGTATTATTCATTTTGCTGTATAATTTTTATATACTTTTTTTATATACTTTTTTTATATATTACTTTTACAAATTAGACTAGATTGAAATTAATTCTGTTCTCGAAACAGTCTGAATAATTTCACGTGACATTGGCAGTTTTCTAATATATTTTTCCACGAATACTACATTTATGCTTCCAAGCGATTAAAAAAACACACATTTATATTTTTATATTTTGAGATCTCTTGCGCAAATTATCTTTTTAATATTATATGTTTTTCAAGTAGTTTTTAAATTGCATTTTATATATGCAAATGTAAAATATATTCATTTAAAATACTTCTTATCTAAATGTTTTTTTATTTTCTCTCCTCCACTACTATTATTTCAGTAATAAAAATCTTAATATTTACTCAAATAAAACAATCTTTATTTAAATAAAAATATTTTTATATGTTGTATATCAAATTTCTGTATATAATGTTAACATTATAAGGATAAGTGTGCATGCGTGCATGCGTGCGTCTCTCTCTCTCTTTGTCTCTCTCTCTCTCTCTCTCTCTCTTTTATTTTAATATTATTATAATATCATTCAAATTAAAATGCAATAGTTTTGCATGTGTAGTCTTTATTGCGCTTCTGATTTTTCATAGCTAACTAAAGTCATAACATTGTTATCGTTATCTTACGTTATTATCGATCTTATTAACCATAGCATGTCTCTTCAATTGCTATCATATATACAGATTATGCTGATAAGTCACTAGGGATAGTCAGATAAATTTAGAAACCTTATCTAAGTAACTCTACATCCAGTTCAATTCATTGAAAACTCTTGACTATATTGTTCGTAGTTGTATTATCATTAGCTAGACATCTTTAGATACTGACGCTGAATACTAATGGATTTTCTCGAACACGAAATTCAATGTCAGTTAATGTTAGATATCGCGTAAAGATCTTTAATTAATAGGATCGAATAGTGGCATAATTCATCAAAGATGCTTTCAACATGTTATTATATTTATCCTTATTAATTAAATATCTTATCGTTTATGAAGATAATTATATATCGCATAACTATTTTTAAAGTATCAAAATGGATATTATTTAATTTGTATATTATTTAATTTATAATATTATTTAATTTATATAGCATATTATTTAATTTATAATAAGCAAATATATAGCAAGATAATTTTGAAAATTTTCTGATTTATAATTAAAATTGAATTCCAATAATTATAATTTAAAAAGAAATTAAAATAAGAATAAAAAACATATAAGGAGAAGAAAAAAAATAAAAATAAAAAATAAAATATTGAAATGAATAGAAATTTTGGCTCTTTCTTTACAGACTGATAATGCTTGAATAGTTGTACGTTCGCATACAATTACAATTAATACGAAATCAATTTCTTATCGTTCATCTTTTCATTGAAAATGACTCGAAAGTAAATCAAAACGCATATGGCTCTTAAATATTGTATGTTTTGCTAATATAATCAATTATTAAATTAATATTCCAAAAGATTTGCGCACTAATTACTATACTGACTCCTAATATCCTATTTTACTTTTCCTCTTACTTAATATTAAGAGTCCTTATTCGATTTATTTATGAAATTTAGAAAATTATATCTAATGAATATTACGGTAGAACAATCTCATCTAAAAGCGTAAGTACCACGTAATGGATATAAATAATTAAACTTCTTCCATCAGCACTTAATTTCTATACAAAGAGAATTATTGGGCGCAAAGAATTACGGAGGAGTTATCTTATTATCCACTATTCGAACAAGAAAAGGAAGTTGCCGTCACTAAAAGTCGAGAAATTTCTTCGCTCAACTTTCTTAATCCAAGTTTTGAGTATGATTGATTCATTTTATAGAGTTTTTGCGACATACATTCTAACCATTGGCTTTTTTAATGTTTCATTAAACGTTAGAATTAATTAATCTTGAAAATAGACATTAATAAAAATGTTATAAAATGTAAATAAAAGATTCAAATATAGTTTCTCACATGAAATAATCATATGATAAAAAAAGCGATATAAAAAATATCATAGTCAACTTTTATAAAACAATAATAATCTGTTAAATAAAATTAATATAATTTACTTTCTATTAATTTCTTCACTCTTTCTATTATTTTAGATTCTATAAATATCGCTAAATAAAAATATGTCAAATATTTGAATCGCAGTTTTCACTAAAGTAAGAAAATAATAAAGAAATTTTTGCGAATAATTGAAAATAAAAAGCGTTGCTATATAATGAATTAAATTTTATTAGCAAATAAATTGATTAACGAAAATATATTTTTAGAGAAATTTTTTCATTTGTTCCTTTTTACTCTTTCGAAATATATATTTACTTGTTATTTTTACACAGTATTTCATGAATTCACACAATATCTGGATAAAAGAAGAAACAATATAGAGTTTTAGAAAGAATATTTTTTCACTCACTATCAATCCAATCCAATTCTCTCTCTCTCTCTCTCTCTCTCTCTGCTCTCTCTTTTACTAAATTTACGTAGCAGAACTTTAACAGAACACGTGTATAACGATCAGTTAGGTACTAACAGAACCTTGACACGTGCCCTTTCATCGATTCGAGTATCCAGGATATTCCTATTTCCTGCTACGCGAAGATCACCGAATTCAGATCTAATTCTATGAAGGAAATTTAAAACGAACGGAATAAGCCAGCGCGAAACTATGCTCCGTGAAAACAGCAGAAAGCAATTCTAATAAAAATGCAGCATTACGTCGTTTGAGCAAACAAAAGACTTTAGTCAAAGCAGTAGCGCGTATAAGTGGTATATGTGAACGAAATCAAGAGAGTTGTGTGCGTGATCGTGTATTGCTTATTGGGCCTCTGCTGTGGCCGTTCTAAAACGAGAAAGGACGAAGAGATGGCGGAAAACAGCAATCATGTCACGCCAAGTGAAGCCATCGTGATTCAATCTGACGACGAGGAGCAACGAAAGGAGCTGTATCCTAACACGGTAAGTATTATAATTAATTCCGCCGGAGAATGAAATAACGAGAAAATTGCTAATTACAACTGTCCTCACTTGGAAATGTGACGTCAATACCATCAATATTTCGTTAAAGAAGAAAGCAAAAATACGAAATAAAATCGAAACAAAATAGAAATAAAAATAGAAATCTAAAAGTCAAAATGAGAAATATATATGTGAAAGTCGAATTAAAAATATTTTTCACAATAAATTATTTGTAGATTTAAGATTCTTATTAACATTAATAAAGATGTTTATAAAAATATAAAAATTATTAAACTGTTTGTCAATTTCATAAGTGATATTATTATGGCAGTGTTCATGATTGTTTCAAAACCGAAAAAGATTTCGGTGTAATTTGCAGAATCAGATATACAAATAATTCACACAGAAATATTGAAGTCCACTTTGAACGAATATAGAATTTCTCTTATTTATTTAGATTTATTTTTATCGGTTCAAATTTGTATCGTAATTATTTATTAAATTTAATATTTTAATAATTTAGTAATTAATAGAATGTAGCTCATAAATTAAAAATTTAATATTAAAAAGAGATATAATTACTATTTTGTATTTCTGCTTTCTCTTCTATTAATTTTTTATCATTTCCGTCGCAAAAATTTATAAGTAATATAAATTCTTAACGCTTAAAATTCTTTAAAAATCGTCGAAAAAAGTAAGTAAGAGACGTCCGGGAGAGTTGATATGGGAATCTTGATATGGGAGAATTGAACCAAATATTTCATATTTCAGGCCAAGAAGTTGTCAAACCGCGATGTATACATCATGCCATTTTGATTTCACATTTCTCGAAATATGACAAATAGTTGCTAGCTTGATAATCATGCACTTGGCAAGAAATTTGAACGAGAAATTTGAAGTAGTTCAACTCTTCCATATAATCAAGTCTTCCCTTATAACAGAAAAAGTTTTTAGTATAGTTACTAAATTTATAATTTTTCATTAAAAAATACAAATTTATTCAAAAGTATCTTCTATATACATGTATACGTAACTAGAGAAAGAAAACTTATTACGTTATAATTATTAACTTGACATGAATCTAAAATTAGAAGTCAGCACGAATTCAGTTAATTTTCTTAATGTACTGTAGTCAGGAAATTAAATGGGAAGTAATTCTACAGATGTTCCCTCGGATTTTCTTGTACAGGTGGAACGTAGAAACATTGGAACGGTGGACAATTCGAAAAACGATAGGACGGACAAGAAAGAAGAAGAGGATCATCGGGTAGAGGCAAAATCGGATCGAGCACAGGAATTACAAATACAGATGCAACCGCAAATGCAGCAAACTGATACACGAGGTGACAGGTGAGCACGTAATTCTACAATAAATTGACAACGATAGATCGAATCGAAAATATCTTGTTTCTTGAAAATTTTAACAATATTATTGATGATCAGATATTACATCGTCAAAGCGAACGCATTTATCTCAAGTACTTTTATTCTCCGAAAGGAGAATAAAATTAATACACTAATAAAAGTTTCCAAGGTTCAATAATTATGGTAATTTAACAGTGATCTATTTAATGACAATTACCATTTTATATATATATATATATATATTTGTGGAGATGCGACATAATAGATTGATTACAACGTCAAGACAAATAATAGACTGAAGAAAGCTTTTAAGAAAAGTTGCGCTATCGTGAACTTTTTCCGCAGCGATATTTTTTCTTGGAAGAAACTTTGGGAAGTCACAAGCAGTCAATCTTCCTAAGATACGTGTCATGTGATCGTACACATATAAAACTGACACAACTCAGTAATGTCAATATGACTAATTGATAGATAGGATTAAATTACGCACAAATTTAGGGCACGTTAAGTCTGTAATACACAACTCATATCTATTCAATGTAACAAAGACATCAATTATTCTAATTACGTTAGATAATTAATTTCATATTAATTAATTTTGTTAAATATTTATTATTAATACTATAAGTAAATATCAATAATAAACATGATTGCAACACAAAAATGTAATTCAACAAAAACATTTATTCAAATTGCATATATAAAATTATAAAACATTAGTCAATTATATTACTAAGCCGCTAAAAGTTAAATTTGTAACATTTGTATTTTAAAAAGAAACAAATACCGTTTAATTTTCTAAAATAATTGAAATTCATCTACTAAAAGTATAAAACTACTTCAAATTAAATTGAATTTCACATAAAGCAACAATGTAATCAAATATCGTAAAAATCATATTTTGTTGTTAGATTTTATACAAGCTATTTTATTGCTAGATTTTATAAGCTTGCATCTAATAGTCATCCTGAATAATTTAAGAGATTCAGAGATAGTATCGTAGCGTGAGGTCCATACGTGCGCGCGACCTCAAAATCTTTAATATTCACGTGCCTATGCACTTACATGTTATCGGATTAATTAATTCTGATCGCTCAATGATCTTAGTCGCGAAATTTTCAACTATCGAAGTTACACGATTCGACTAAAATAGACTAATGGATTCTTGTGTATGGCAATATTATACTTCTATCACAAGAATACAAAAGCAATTTAAGTCCTCTTTAATTAATATTTATATAAAACAAAGAAATCAATCAATAGATAAATTACTGATTCAATTTCTTTTCTGATTTTTTTACATCTCTCTTCAGAATTTTATTAGTTTATAGTTTATAGTTTATAATTTTAGAGATTAAAGTTTTATAGTTTATATAATATTTATTATTCCATCAATAGAATATGAATTCATTATGAATGAGTTCCGTTTTCACGTTCTGTAAGCATCAGTTTATCCTTGAGTTTATCCATCAAATATTAAAGAAAGACAAAATAATATAGAGATTATTGAATATTATTGAATTTGATAAGAGTACGAAGAAATGAGAAATGAGAAAATTTTCTGATTAAAAATGAACAAAGAAGATTTTGATCACATCAATCAAAATTTTGATTATCACAACTAAAATTCTAATTAATGCAACCAGACTTTTTTTATTTCAGCGTAGAACAATGTTTTCATTTAGTCAGCTGCAAGTTGAATGTATTTAATCACAGCAAGTGTTGAATGTGAACATCCAGATTACACATTCACATATTCTGCATACGATTATATGCATGCTGAGTCTTAACTCAAAAAGATAATCACTGTTTTTTAATTCTCTGAAACTCAATCTCGATTTAAATAGAAATGAAAATTAAATATTCCATTATAATTCGTAATAATTTAATTTATTTTCGGAGCAACGTTGGATAAGATATAATATTTAATATGATAATTTATATGTATTTCTTTCTATTGAAAAATATTATAATTTAAACCAAGCCAAAATAATACAAATTAAATAAATAACATTTTTCACAAAAGAATTGTTCGAAAAATTACAAAATTATTTTTCCTTACAATTGAATAGTGGAAAAGATAAAATGTGTTATTGCAACTGTGCAATTTCACAGAGAAATGATAAATAAAAGAATTATTATGCAAATTAAGAATCATGTAAATAGAATATACAAGTATCAATAAAATCATCTATAGAAGCATTTCTCCAACGGAATTACTTTTCCAACAGAGTGATTTAAATTGATGTTCAACTTGCAACTTTTAGCGAGTTTATTAATGCGTTTTCGCCAAAATACAGAATAAACTGTTAGTTAACTATAACAAGCTAATTAATTCATGTGCGACTATGAAGTTTCGTGACGAGTATAAATTGAAATTTAAGCATTACTGAAACAATACGCGATTTCGCACGTTTTTGTTATCGGTCATCCACGTTAAATCGAAAGAGTCGACGATATCTGCGCACACCATGATATCAGCGTAATAAATACGAAAACTAGTGAAATATGCATCTAAATTGGAAGTGTCGAAACGATTTACGGATTTGCAAAAATCCCAGATTCGAAGAGATAGATATCGCTTACGCAATCGATAAAATGGAATTCAGCTTGGTATGTGATAAACGCAACGACGTCAACGCCGTAACATCACGTTAAACGGAATTTACTAAATCTCTTGGTATATTAATAAAATCTATAATCCGCCACGGATTACAAAATTAACTATAATCTCGAGATTTTCATTATATGGGATTTTCATATCTTGTAGAGTGTTGTTAAGAGAAAACATTGATGGGATGTAATTATTGAAAGCGGAAAAGCAATAGTAGCATGGAAAAAAATATAAAATAATTTTCTTCGTTACATCGTAATTTTAAACTCGATGTTGAAAAAATAAATCTATAAGCTATACTTCATTAAAAATTTTGTATAATATTCCCATCCGCTTAATATTTACGCATTTATAAATAAAGGTCACACTTTTAATGTTAACAGATATACAGAGATGAATTTATATTCAATTACACTGCTGGCATTGATTATTGCAAAATAATCATCGGCAAAATATACAAGTTAGTTGAATAATGTTCTCAATATCGTTACCGCTAATAATACGATATTTGTTTATTACTGTGTCGTTAATTTTAATATATATTATTTAAGCACCATCAGTTTCATTAGTCTTACGCATTATAAGCTAAATGCCGCTTGCAATGAAGCAGTGCCAACAAACATCAAAATATATGCAGATTTATACGGGACGCGATTCAACCCCGACACCGACGGATACAGTAGTATTACTAATAGAGGGAAAAACACAGAAGCTAAAACAGGAAACTCATTACGGTTAACAAAATACATTCTATTTTTGACTATTTAACAGAACAAAAAAAAACAAAAACTTAACAGTTTCTCTATAACATAAAAATTAATATATTTAAACGCTAATAATCGAAAATGATTCAATATGATGATTTCAATAATAAAAATATTAAATTAAATTGAATTAATTTAATTAAATATTTTTATTACTGATATTTTTTTTATTTTACTTTTGACGTAAAAATTTTTAATGTAACATTGCGCCATGAATATCCTGAGTGTATTCTCTTTTTATTTATTGTTTATTAAAGCACTTTATCACATTTATTTAAATTAATTAAATGAATTTAATTAAATGATTACAACAAAAAATTACTTTAAATTGGATCAAATGTTTCTTATAGATTTTTGAATGCTGAAAATATATGTGTGATGCCGCAAGTTAAAAAATTCCAGCACATCTTTCTTAACATAAAAAGCAGGGATTCATTGAATATCCTAAAAGAATCCGGTACATTTTTACTATTCCATATCATGAATATCCGGGAATGTATCCAGTTGAAATTTTATATCACAAAAATTGTTGATTTTTTCTTGAACAAATGTTCTAGAAATAAATAGGGGAAGCTCGGGCAATGTGAATGAATTAAGATTGAGCAGAAAAAATGACACAATTAAAATTGAGATCAGAAACCATTTTTATTCTTATAAATCTCTTAAAGACTTAACTTTGAAATAAAATTTAAATAAATTAAAAAGCTTGAACATTAATATGTCGTTAGTTAAAACAAACAAAAAAGAGAAATCATTTTGCTTGATCCTAAGAAAAGCGAATGAATTACTCGAGCAATGCAAATGAAATTTAAAAAATTAGATTAATCAGTCTTGGTAATCGTTACAAAAGTAGCTATCAAATCCTCTATGTAGTGCAGTCTTCATGGACTCATTTGATGCAATGACTGCATTGGATCAGTCATAAACAAATCATACTGCATTGTGCAAAAAATAAACAAAAATGAAATATAAATAAACACGTGTCTTTCATAC
>Ga0157364_1002589_pt1 | contig 16962 bp, 8 predicted proteins | sample AttsexASBM2_FD_111476 | JGI IMG/M metagenome (GOLD analysis project Ga0157364, IMG submission 111476) | Fungus gardens microbial communities from leaf cutter ant in Ribeirão Preto, State of São Paulo, Brazil - Atta sexdens ASBM2 | ecosystem: Host-associated > Fungi > Mycelium > Unclassified ... | reverse complement strand
TCTATCCCATGTGGAAGACGCCCCGGATGGAATGCTATCTATTTTTTCATTCGTCGTCACCGATGTAAAAGCAGAAACTCCCCCTTTCTCTCTCTCTCTCTCTCTCTCTCTCTGTTTTTCTCTCTTTCGCGCGCGTGCTCTCTTTCTCTTTCTCTCTGTATTGGATGACTAACGTTCGTTCAACAAACCGAAATACATACGTGCGTGGGCTATGTACGAAGTTAAACGGATGTCCACTGTTCTTCAAGGTTGTATATGCCTTTAATTGCGTGTGTGCGTGCGTGCGGGTGTTCGTGACTCTTATCGTCGATTAATTTGATGTTAATTGTTCATGTAATCACCGATTTGTGTTCTTAATGGAATAGAATATGACGCATTACTCGGTGGTAAATCACAGCCACGTCCTACAAACGTACTGCTTCGTTTACCTATAATTACAACGAGTAAGAAGAAGTCGAATCTAACAATTTGGTTACGTCATAAATATGTATGTAACATTATAAGATTTTCTACGGAGTACATTTGAATTTTTTTATGTTTGACTGTCGAGATTATTATATGAAGGCGTATGGAAAGAATAATTTTATTGAAGTATTTAAAAATTTAAAGATCTGAAAATAATTCTGAAAAAAAAATTTAGATCTGAAAATAATTTTGTTGAACTATCAAAATAATTACGTAGAAATCTCAAGTATGATGAGTAATGCTGCAAAAAGTTTTGACATTCTAACAACTCCAGCTTGAATGTCTTACATAATTATTTTGATGATCCAACAAAATTATTTTTAGATTTGTAGCTAACTAAACTTTTAGATACTTTATTAAAGTCGTTTTTTCTACATTGTGTAAGGATAGATTTTTTTCACACAAAATTTATTTGATTGAATATTATTAAGTTTAAGTAGATAAAAAATGAGGAAAATGAAAATAATTCAAAACAATGTAATATTTTTTTCACGATAGTTATATAAGAAGGTAAATTTCTCCCTATATGTTTCTGTTCAAACATTCTTGCTTTATTTCCAAGAGAGATAAGTGCTTCTCCTTTGAGGCTTGAGTGTCTCTTACGAGCATAGTTGAGTATAATATATATGCCGTCGACATCACGACAATGTTGCGTAATCCAAAAGCAAACAGAATTGCACGCAACGTCTGATTCGCGACGATGCACTCGCGGAAAATACTAGCGCGTCAATAACATCTTAATATACCTTATGATATCATCGACCGCGTTGGATCGGAATATCGCGTGTCGTCGTGACGAACCGAATCGACACACATCTATGAAGAAACTCATACTCGCAAAATGTGGATGACGTAGTGATCGCATGATGTGAATTCCATCGAGACAACTTTCTTAACAGAAACGAGTGTGTGGGATTGTAAGGATCGTTCCTTCGATGTTCTGCTCTTCCACTTCATATCATCACGATCTGTCATTATACCATCACCCGGAAGACATGTGACGTTTACCCTTTTCTCATTTCCGCGATCAATCAAGCGTTAGTCCATCCAACTGAATCTTATTTCGAATTATACGACGTCACTGAGAAAATCCTGGACTTTGAGAAATTAGTACACTCGACGTGAGTATTTTTGTCGTACACTTTTTTTATTTAAAATTAAATAAATCGGTCATAATTAATTATTTGCTTGAATTTAATTTATCTTTATTTTATTGAATATAATTTTTATTAAATGAGATGATATCTTAATAAGTATTACTAAATGTGTATTACTTAATATGTATTACTAAATTCGAAAAATAAGAGATCTTATGTAATCTTGTATGAAATTTCTTCTACTATATGTTTCTGACAAAGTAACCTCGCCGTCGGTTAGCTTAGACTTAAACTTTGCTACATAGTGAGCACAAACGATCTCTGTATTTTATTCCAAATAGTAATCGAGGGATAAGACTGGACATATTTGTCTAATAAACGCGATGTTCTACCATATGACCGGTACATTCTGCAGAAGGACCACTACAACGTCTTCTTAAACGGGAGGGTAATATCTCCCTAAAGTACAATAGGTCGACGAGATCACCCGCCCGGAAAATAACGTTCACCAAAATAACCGTTGTGCTTTTACAAGTCTTAACCCATTTTGGCGCGTAATGTGCTTCCTAGTCATGTCTGCCGGGACCTACAATGTCGTTCCCTTGACTCCACTCTGTCTGGTCAGTGATCGTTCCTTTTCTGCTCCGAGAACCTTTTCCATATGCGGCCACACCGTGTTTTATCGCACCGATAAAACATCGCTTTTCTTTGATGTGGGTCTGCCCCAGATACGATGTTTAACTTATGCATACGGACGGGGAGTAAGGATAATCTTGAGATGAGAGAGATCTATCATAATATCTTAAGTATTAAAAATAGTACGTTTTATGTTGGTATATATTTTAAACAGAAGATAAACTACGGTTCTTTGATTGTTTAAAAGTTCAAAACTTTAAACATAATGCTAAAAGAAACTGAATTTGCAAACGGAAATAAAAAACGAAAGTTTATATAAGTTAAATTTCTATCTTTAATAAAGAATCCTTCTTCTTCTCTCTTTCTCTCTCTTTTTCTCTAAAATTTAGTTTAACTTCAACTTTCCAAAGCTGACGTCAAAATCTGTAAACAGTTATTGACGTTGACTTGTGAGACTTAATTAATTTATATTGACTACACAAGGCTAATTAATTTGACTAATTAATTTCAAAGAAATGACGTAACTCATATAAAAGAATAAATATTAAGTTTATTTTGATAACAATAATTTAAATTTGTAGACATAACATAAAGAATATAATTAAATGGATTCAACAGACCGTCAACTTTGAAAGAATATAATTGAGTAGGTTCAATAGACTCACCGTCAGCTCCAGAGAGTTAAATTAAATCTGGATCGATTTTTAAAACATTGATGGTGAACAAAGAACCATTATAGACATTGAAAGATTAAGCGTCATCGTCAGTATAATTTCCCGTATATTTTACCTCGAGATTCTCTGGATTTGGATGTTATAATATGTATTTCGATGGACCGTAGACCCTTGTCGATCGCTTTCAGAATGATGAATAATATATACGCAATAACGATAGGAGCAACGACGATAGGCCATGACCTATCACCAGCATCCCCCGCGAGAGTCCTTTATTGTACGTTAAGCCGCGGACCGCCTATACATCATTTGTCTACCCTCGCGACGGTCCAATCGGAAGCGATTAATGGCTTTTTTATTCGGCTCGTAAAATCGTTTTATATTAAAGCTGGCATGGCCGCGAGGATGCATCAATATGGTGGGCGTGATGCCGAGCTACCGATCGACGACCATTCATCCTGTCTCCTCTCTGCATCCCTTTGCGTGAGCTCCATTTTCTACGTCTTCCATTTGTTTCCTCGCGAAAGAATGAAACTCGATGGCATAATCCTTTCTTCCTCCGTAATGATTCTTTCTCTTTCGTTGAATCTCTCTCTTTCTCTCTCTTTTCTCCTTCAGTCTCCTATTCGTCTGAGAATTTCTTCGGCGTGGCGGCTGCGACTAGAAACGAATTTTGGTCGCGTCGTTTGTACATTTTTAGCGAGCAGAGAGCGCGTTTTTACCGTTCCTTATAAACATTCGGTGAATTCTTCTTGGAACCGAGTATTCGCGGAATGCGGGGATTGTTGGAATTACATTATAATGAAGCTTTAAAGCATTCTGTCCCTGATTTTCTTATTGGGGAAGCAGCTACTGGTGAAAGTCATATAGAATGTTTAAAAAAATGTTTTAGAGAAACTTCAAATTGCTTACAAATAGCTATAGAAAAATGTAAAAGGTACAAATTTATTAAGATCTCTTTCTTTCTACATGATTATAAAAATATTTGTAGACTTTTAATTTATAATACCTTAAGATAAAAATAGATCGATTTCTGCTTTGAATTGTCAGAGTCAGCAAAGCATTTCTGCCATTATCTGGATTTATTTCCGTCGTGGAATTGTTCCAAGATAAAATCCCCAATATGATAACCCGTCCGATGTCATACAACGTACTACGACAAATTCACAATGCAATTTTGTGCTATTGTTGCTGCACGTTCGCTGTCTTTCCTTAGAACCGACGTTGCATTTCCGGTTTGCGTCTCGACACGCCGACGGCTTATTACGATCTACCTCCGAAAACACGTGCGCGCGATAATACTTACGAATGCAATTTTCTCGAGCAACGGCGTTGTCGCCGTCTCCTGTCTTCGTTATCGCTCAGTAACGCTCGTGCCGGAAGATTGTTTGCGCGACGAAACGAAGACAAGGCGATACCGTGTTGTACCTCGAGAGAACCGGCGAGAAGCGGAAGTCTACGTGTACATGAAACGACCGGCTTGTTTGTTTCTCGCGTATACACAGGTCCGTAAATACATAGTTACCCCACCGTAACTTGCATTTGCAGTTACCTGTGGGCGCGTATATCCGCGGGTTGCTGCACGAGCTCTCACACAACTGCACAAGGAATCACCCCTGCAGGGGGATTTTTAAATTTGTTTCCACTCCATTAACCTCGCCTCTCATTCCCCTCATTCCTCTTCTCTTTGTCTCTCACTCACGCCGCTTGTTCCTTCCCTGTCTCGTTTCCCTCTGTTTGTGCACGAACATCGACTACTGACAGCTAACAGGGCATAAGACCCAGTCAGTAATATCCATTTGCCGAATCGCGAGGGCGACCAGAGTCGCCCCTTTACGATCATCCATATGGTTCGAATTTGCGAAAGCTCTTTCTATCCGACTTCCCTTTCTCTCCCGTTATCTCTTCCTTCCACTTAGAGATCATCCCTTTATGCCGCCAAAACTAAAATTCAATGTGTGTTGTTTGAATAACTTGTATGGTAGTTTACGAAAAGATATACAATATTTATAATACACATGCCTTATCACAATATGTAAATACAGTTCACTGAAAAGAAGGTAAAATATGTAAATGTATTTCGCAAATGAAAATGTAAAACTTGTATATATATTTCGCGGATGAAAATGTAAAATGGGTAATTATCCTTTGCGGATGAAAATGTAAAACAGGTAATTATATTTTGCGAGTAAAACAAAATTCGAAAACTCGTCTAACTCGTGGAAAGAACAATTAATGTGTTAGGAACGTGGAAATCGTATGTTGGAAATTGGATTATGGAAATTGGTTTCATGTGATATGAACGGTGGCATTTGGAAAATTTCTATAAATTTACTGCATGAAAAAATAGATAAAATAAATTAAAGTTCTAGATTAGAATGTAAAATGAAAAATATTGCTCAAGCGGGAAGATTTTAGGTCAAGGCCTTGATTATTATTTTATGTACAAATTAATATACTTAATTAATATTTTATGTACAATTGTCTATATTAAAGCCTTAACTTTATTTTATTAATTAATTCTGATAATATCTTCTATCGATTTTTAAAAATCTGATTAGTTTTAAAATGAATAAAATTGTACTAGTTAATAAAGTTTTTATACAAAACGATATGAAGACTGTTTCTAAGGTAATTTTTGTCGCCGGCCTCGAATCTGCCATTTAAATATTTTCACGAAATATTTTCATTAGGTTTTTGAGAACAAATATTTTTTGTAATATTGAAGTTTTATTAAAACTAAGAAACAAGTTTATAGTGTGCGTTTAATTTTTGTTTTTTATACAACTTTGGGTCGATTTCACATATTAGAATTTAGTAGATAGTCGCTTAGCATTTCCTTTTTATCTACATGTTCCTGATAACGTTTCTCAATTATCAAATTCTAAAAATGTTTATCTTGCTATCTTACAAATTAACAAGCTACGTCTTAAAAATTCGGCCTGATGAAAATTTTCTAAACGGCAGATTCGATTTTCGCGCTCCACAAAACACATTGAAATAATTGTTTTCTTGCACTAAAAATTAATCGAAAATTTGTAAACCAGTAAGGCTTATCTTAAAATTGTAACTTGCGAATTTGCTAAAACAAGACATCTTTGAGATGTGACAGTTTATCTTACAAAGAATCAATTTAATGTATTCTCGGTATTTAATGTCGTTGCCAAATGTCTTCTTCGTTTGCCAAGATACATTGTTGCTTGTCGTGCATCTTAAGCAAAAAGTCAACATGATTGCAATTACTGTAATTGTGAATTTTGAGAATAACTGCAAGTGTTCAGACTTGTCTGTTCATTTCGTTTAAAATATTTGATTCTTGCAATATACAAAATATCACAGATCCAAGAATATATTAAATTCTTTGTGAGATAATCTGTTACATCTCAGTGATGTCTTGTTTTAACAAACTTGGCAAATTAGTATTTGAGATAATAACACTAGTTTACAAATTTGGACTAACTTTTAATGCAAGAAAAGGAAACAATTTTTTTTGCATTAATTATTAACAAATAATTTTTTGACTTAGGATAAAATTTGTAAAATAAAATATATTTAAGAAAAAAAAATTAGAAAAAAATCATTTAAAACACCAGTCATATTAATTGTACGTACAAAGCATATAGTTAAAGAATTATATTTTTCAAATTGTTAATTAATTATGATATTACTAATTTACAGACGTTATCTCTTCCGGCTAGTACATAGTTGCATCCGATAAAATTATTCCTATCGCGGTATACCTACGAATTAATGTGAAATTACGCAGCGCTCTGCGCCTCGCCGAGTTTAAACGCGATACCGCGAAATGTTTTACTACCGCGCTGTCACGTGTTATGCCAGCTCGAGAGCGATTTCAATGTGAAAACCACATTACGGTTTAGCTGGCTCTTCCCGAATACTGCAATAAATAAAGAAGTTATTGCACTAAACAAGTTCTCGCTCTTGATTCCAATTTTGTTTATAACTATATAAAATAAAATGTACGACAAATAATAATATAAGAAATAAAAAAAAATGATATTCTCATATAATATCTTAAATCTATACATTTGTGTATAACAATATATTATAATTTTAACATCGCGATCTATTTGTTAAATATTATAGATTTAGATATAGACAATTTTTTTCAACGTAATTATATATATTTTTGTATTTATTGTTATTTAATTAAAGATATTCAGAGAATACTTATGAACTGACGAGACGTATCATCATACCGCGTCTCCTAAAACTTAAACACAATGCGGCGAGATGTTTTACGACGTCTGTTGTGTGCTATATCAGTCGCGGCGAATTTCAATGCGGAAGCTCCATTAAACCTCAAAATCTGACCGATGCGATGTCGAGTGTTGGTCGTGCATTTCATGCATTACATCCTTATGCATTTTCAGTCGTGATCGTCCGACACAATAAGTCACTTTCCTCGGCGCGTCTGTGACTACGATCACGACTACAACTGCAGACCCATCACGTGTTTCGAATTCCTCAGAACAGTGTCATGTCTTTGCGAGAGCGTGTCAGACTGATCCGGATGATGCTTTCGATGATGGAAGCACACGCCTCCGCGAGTTTGTCATGATATAGGATTACGGCACTTGATTCTATTGTTAATGTTATAATTTTGATGGATTTACGACTTTCTAGAATCCGGAGTTCTGGGTTTTAAGTTAAAATTACAATGTTGTTTTGGCTGTTGGTTAAACTTGTGTTTAACTCTGAGGAGCTGTGACGTATATAACTTCAGTTGTAAAATTACAACGTCATAATTCGCACAGAATTAATGCAATGTAACTCTGACAGTAATATTATAATTTTAACAATGTTGCTGTTTTGTTGCCTTACGACATGTCGTTAATTAAGTAATTCAACTGAGCCGCGTCGGTAGTATTGAAGTATTTTTACGTTATTTTTTCGCCAGGAGAAAAATATGTCCGTGTGGTCCATTATGTTCAGTTCCCGGTGGCTGCATTAGTATAAACGACAGACTCCGCATCGGTATGCAGAGAGTGGGCTTTATGGTAATGAAATCTAGATTCCGGTTATCAGGCATAATTCAACGCGTGCGTGAACACATGCGCGTACGCGTCTGTTATTAATGAAAAAAAGAAGGAAAAAAAATAGCGGATAAAAATAAGGGATATAACTAGAGAGTAACACGGTGCAGGCTTCCGATGTATCGCGCGTTTTGCGCGGGATATAGATCTCGTACGATTTTTTTTCTTTTTTTTTTAATCCATTTTCGTGAACGTCGCGCAACATTTGCATTTTGCATTTCGTGTACTTTATGATTTTTTCCGCGGTCGTGCGTCTCAACTACCAGCGACACGCCGAATCTATGTACATAACTACTATATGTATCTATTTATAAATATATATAACTGTGTGTGTGTGTGTGTGTGTGTGTGTGTGTGTGTGTGTGTGTGTGTGTATGTATATATGTATATACAATGTAAGCGGCGTTTTGAACGCAATGTCCTGTGCATTTGGCCAGATTTGAATTTAAATTTTCTAAAATGAAATAGGCGCCTCCGGTCGCGCCTCCGTCACTTCATGATTTCTGAGCTCAAGGACCGATTTTAATTTGTAATCAACGATTTGCATCTCGCAGCAATCTCTGCCGTCTTTCGTTCTCGAGGACCAAGCTGCCTACGTCAGGACGAGCTATATCCAGCCACACCAGAAATATTATTTGGAATAGTATAAAACTGTAGAATTCGATCAAAATAATCTTTTTTAATTTCAATCGAAACTGATATTGAAACTTTTTTTATGGAAATCCTACACAGGAAAAAATTAATTGGGTGGTACAGCAAACCTATAATTTACTATGCGAATTCAACATCGACAGCTAAGAAGATTTGATGGTTTAACAAATCGCTAATGTTATTCAGCTATCAACTTTGCTATTTTAACATAGAAAATTGATTGTCTGTATTGTGACTGTACATTTGCTGAATCAGTGAAGTTTTCAGCTGTGTTTTTTTCCGTGTAAAAAAAAAGCCATTTGATAATATTCTTGAGACTTCCACGGATGCTTTCTATATAAAGGTTATGCGTTTCGCGGGTTCATTCTTGGAATGCTAACGATTCGTGAACCTTGCAGTTCACTTCATTAGAAGAGAAGCAGCCTGATACAATCATCTGGACACGGAAGAAACCCGCAAAACGCATAATCTTTACATAAAAAAAACCATTTATATAAGTAGGTGTCATAATTCAATTATTGAAACAATAATTATATATATTATTATCTAGTATTATAATATTATCACTCTAGTTTATTATTATACCATTTATAGTACACAATTATATTATCTCAATGACAAAAATATTTTTTAAACAAGCCTTTGAAAAATCAATAGAAAACAAATATTTCAATATTTAAATAAATTTTAATCAAAAATCAAATGAATTTCATTTAATATTAATTTAATTAAATATTAAATAAAGTAATAGATGTTTATTATATAACTTAATTAGTTTCGCGTCGAAATTTTTTTTAACTTTCGGCCAAAACTAAAATTGAATTAAAACTTTTAATTAAATTTTTAGCCGAAATTGACGATAAACGAAATCGAAGCCGAATTTTTAGACAACGCTTTTTAGACTTTCACAGCTGTTGTCTTTAAAGATATCAGAAGGTTTGCGGATAATCGCCATCGTGTCCATTACTAATTTTTAAATTTTAGCTGTTTAATCTGAACAAAAATCAGAGATTTTTAAAAAGAGAAACTTTTATGACATCGGAGTGTGTTAGATTCGATTAGGATCGTAGAGTGACGAAAGAGAGGACGCGCATGTAGAAAGGAGCGTTGAGAAAGGAACAGAAACGAGGCAACGCACGAACATTCCACTATTTCGCCCACGCGTGATTCGACCACGTGTAACGCGTATCACGTTTCCACGGCCGCATTTGTGCACGACGTGCTTTCGCACTGCGTCTGTTTACGCTCAATCATTGCGTTAGCTCGATGTGAGGAGGCGAGAACAGACGAAGCGTGTCGTGACAACGCACGATATACAAAGTTGATCTAGATTAGCGAATGAAATAATTCATAACATGAACCACTTAGACATTTTTAGATGTGTGAAGTGTTCGTGAGATTGTTACTTCATAGGAAAGTGATCACAGAAATATCTTGTTTGGCTAAAGAACTGAATTCAACTCTGGCATAATGAAATGTGTTGGCGTGAATTTTTGTTCATTCACTGTAAAAAATATCGATATGGATTTATCCTTCTGGTATGGATTTAACCTTCTAGATTTAACATCCATGCGGTATCTATATAATTAACACTATCAGAGTGAGAATTTTTTTAGAGTGGTTTATTTTAGTTTATACTATATCACATTGTCTTTTTTCAATTAATCTCACTTTACGGAATTACTAATTCATCGTATCTCTCGGGTATGGTGGCAGACAAGAATGAGATATGTTTCCCCGGTAGCATCGATCTTCGTTAAGTGAAATGTAAATCACGGAATCTAGGTGGCAATGGCGAATTCTCTGAGATTTTTCGAAAGCGCGAAATGTCCACAGTTACGAGTTCGTCTTCGTCGTGGGCGACGTTATTAACCCGCGAGTGACTGCCTCATGATAAATCACGCCGTTGATCGCGTCCGAGAGAAACGCCGTAATACTTTTAGAGAGAAAGAGAGAGCTGTATTGCCAAGTTCTTTGGCAAATAGCGCAAGAAACAATGAAATATAACAGCGAGATGCTTGGAGAAGTATATACATAATACATAACTATGTACTAATTACTAAACACTGCGAATATGTGTGATATTCCTTCATTCCTTAATATAACATTTATATGCCGTGGAGGAAGTTAAACAGACGGGATTGCAAAACGATATGTCGCAGAATACTTGCGCTAAACAGGAAACAATTTTTTACCGAATACTGCGCTCGCAGCGCAATTGATGACGGATTTTAAGTGCGACTTTAAACTTCGAATTGGCACTGGCGCGAGATTGTCTCATAGACACAGCGGCCTACTATATCTCAAGTAATAATATATGTCATTCGGCATATAAATCAGTGTCTATTTTTGAACGTCAGCCAAAACTTTATTCGGATTTATTCGACCGTTGCATCAAGAGAATTACCGCTCGCCACGACGCGATTCGACGTTGGTGCATAATTACCGTCGATTGTCGTGTATTTGAGGATAAAAAGGAAATTGGCGCGAAGTACGACGAGAATCTCGCCAGTGACTCATTAGAGTGCATCTATTTCACCGATGTGTGTAGCTAAGGTCAGAACTATTTTAAACGTGTGCTAGATAATTCGTTCTGAAAATAATGTAAAAATCTAATTCGAAAATCTATAAAATTTAGTGATTACACAAAAAGAATGTTAAAAATTAGAATAATCTGTGGAAGTATCTTATAAAATTAATTTCTAATATTGAGATGATTTTATTTTTTAGTTTTTATAAAGTAAAGTGGTACAATTCTGAACGAAATAAGATTTGAATGTAATTTTCAAAGTTCAAGTTTGATATTTTCCTGTTTGATAATATCTCTCTTTAGTATCTTTCACGCAATGAAAAGATTACTAAACTTGAAAACCTCGAAAATTAAATTTAAATTTTATTTTCTTCAGTTAATTCATCATGTTCATCATATCATGTTCAAAATTATATCACCCTATCCTATAGCAAGTAATGCGTGTAATAATAATAACTTATTAAGAAATTCTTCTGCTAACTGTTAAATATCTATTTCTTGTGAATGAAAATTTGGTTTACAATTAACGCTATTTCACGCTTAAAAGGAATGATTAAAAATGTTCAATCTATGTATTAGATTCCAATATAGATAATAAAAGATCTAATAAAAGAATTCCATCTTTTTTGATTTATTACTTAGATTTTTGATTCTCTAAAATCATTATTTTAATTAATTTTGAGATATATAAGAATAAAAGATATATAATAATAAATTAATGTCTTTTTCTCTCTCTTCTTCTCAAAATAAGATTACTTTTTAAATTTTTAAAAGAATCTAAAAGAACTTAAAGATTTTGATTTGCGATAATAGCACATTCGTTAAAATTAATTCGAAATAAGGAATAGATTATTGACTTATGCTATCTTTATACATTAAACATTTTGTAAATGATAAACCATCCAAAGGCTCTTCCTTTTCCTTTCGGCGTGGTTTTTTTGCGAAAAAGTTCTTCAAACCACGATCGGTCGTTTATACGAGTGTTGTTGCGTCGTATCGTTATTATCTTTCAGAATGTAATCGTGACGAGTACAAGATGATTACAGTAATATTCTCATGAATAAATCACTGTCATTAGTTCACGCGATACGTTTTGAAGGCGCAAATCCAGCGAGAACACAAGATGCGTATTGTTATTATATAGCGATATATATCGCGACTTTAAGTGCCTGTATAACTTCAAGTGCCTGATTTCAAGTGCTACTTGAACCAATCGATCGAGCGATGCATAGATATAGTCTCACACATTTCCTGATCTTAGCATCTGCGCTCTGTTAGAATTGAATTATATCTTTCTTCAACTGATCGATATTTTAGAGAGATAAATATAATTCACGCTATCTCACTTTTTCAGAATTGCCACAAAATAAAAAATCAGCGAAATATCAAGGAAATTAAAAATGATCGAGAAAAAATCATGGAATTTTGCAAAATAAAAATTCTTGGTTTTAAAAAAGTTTAATAAGCATGTGTCACGTCTATGCAGTTTCAGAAATTAATTTATCAATTAAATACAAGTAGTGTCAGCATTCAACAATATTATTATTATAGTAATTTACATTGTTCCCTCCTCAAAAATATTTTACGGTTTCCAAATCAGGATGAAAATACAAAAAAATTTCAAAATATCATTGAAAGCATGAGGGAAAATCATGAAATTTTGTCTGGTAGTCAGGGAAAAGTTATAAAATTGTAGGATGAGATGACAATCATTTTTAAACCGATAGTAATAATATCAAATTGCGCATTCTATTTTTTATTGTGTTTATAGAGATGTTAATTCCCTTTCGTAATCCAAAACAAACCTACACGATTAATTTATTATACATTAGATATATTGTAATGGCGCAGCATACAGTTAATGTCATTATGTTTGCTTTGCTTTTGTCGTTATTTATAGAAAAGAGACACAAGCCACTTTGTCGTAACGCGACATTAGCTCTCGGAACATAGCGAGTGCTACGACACGCTGACGCGGTTATTCCGTTCGTATAAATGAGTAACTGTTGTCTGCTCGGGCGATTAACATTCGCGATTTGCTTGTAATACGTAAATATGTCATAGCGGCTGGCACAGAGCGCACAGTAACGTATTTGTGTTTATGCATAACCTTGTTTATGGTCACGCGGCGAGACTCAAGCCTATAGGCAGCGACCCGATTGCTATTAACTCTTGAGACGTGGTCGCGACGAGTGTCAAGAGAGAATTTGATACTTTCGGATTACGCGCGAAAGCGAATACGAACGCGAATCGCCTAATCTTCGAATTTTTAAGTAATTTTTAATAACAGCTAGGCACAATATCAATTGTTTAACAGTAATATGTATAGTGAATGCAATATGATGTTTTAAAAAAAAACTTTATTTTTTTAAAGTAAACATTGATTATAACAATTTATTAACAAAGAATAAAATAGACCGTATATTTCTCAAAATTACTTAAAAAGACATGTAGTAATTAAAATATATTATCTTAAAAATATAGCGAAAATGAAAAATGTATTATTTAGATCCAATTCCACAACTCACAGTTTATTCTTAAACCGAAGTCAATTTATTCCTTATCTCTTTTCAATTCTAGAATTGGAAAGCCTTGATTAAGAGTTAATTATGAATTATGGAACTTAGAATTAGTGTCTAAATTTTAAATCCATTAAAACTCGTATAATAAAAAAAGTTAACTTTTAAAATCAGAAATATTCAAAACTCTTTTGTTTATATTAAATCACAACATACAAATTGTTTAAAATTGCTAATTAATGTTTATCTTCTAAAAATTAGATTTTTTTATAAAAATTATTTTCCTTTTACAAATACTTTTATGAATTCAAATAAGATCATTTTTTATCTTCATATATATATTTTAATTATTACGCATGTTTTAGATAATTTTAAGAAATACACAGTCTCTTTATTTTTATAATACAATACACTCCACTGTATATTTCTCGACATTTGTGCATTCGGAACCGTATGCGGATAGTAAGTTACATCATAATTTTTTTTCATACAATACCATGTATTTATCGTGTGAGTATAGATCGTATTCTTTTCGAACTATATATCCATTACTTTGGACAGTATTAATTAACGCGCGACTTGAATTACGTTTTCGCGAGTGAGTGATGAATGAATGACATGAAGAGAGACAAAGAGAGAGAAAAAGAGAGGCGCGACAGTGAAATCTGAGAGGAGACTCAGGGAAGCATCGACGACGGCGGAGTAACTATTGGGTAAGTTTATTATTTATTATCTTATTCATTACGCTCATGGAATTAATTTATAATTACGTTACGCGCGTAGAACAATTATTTTTCTTAATATGCATTAGCTTGAAATCTGCTGTAATTTAGGTATATTTTTACAGTTTATCGTGGTTGACGTTACAATTACAATTCCGCTGCTGCACGTTGTAACTGTGAGTGACAAATTATTTTTTATTTCAACTTGAAAGGTAATAAATCTGATATTTGTATGCATCGAATACCTACATATAAGATGAATATATATACGTATAAAAAAATATTGTAATTTAAACAGAAAAATTTATAGATTTATCGTTTTCAAATAGGGAAGCTTTGACATATCAGGGAATACATTTAATGGGTTATACATATACATATAGATATATACATTGTATAATCGAATAAAATAGTAGAATTTAATGTTACTTGAATTATTGAGATCAATAACAAATACGCGTTTATGAGATTAGCGCAAAAATTCTCCATGATATAACTCGGAAATTATCCGCAGACATGTATGTCTAAAAAACGTTTTTTAAGACTTATATTTAAAATATTTAAAAAATATTTAAAAGATATCATAAAGAGATCTTTAAAATAATATGTATTATTTAAGTAATCTTTTACGACCTTGATATCTTGGAATTTTCATCTCTAATTAATCTACAGGATATGCTATTCCAATATTTTATGCGATAATAAAGATACGGTAATAAAGGATATTCTCTATATAAATTTTACTAGTAAAGAAGTACTAAATAGGGTCAAGGCTGGATCTCAGTGCCTAATAATATTTGTACTGGAAAATGTTTTTAATATAAATATTTATTAATTTTAATCTATAAATTATTCATTTTAACTTATAAATGTTCATATAGAAATATTAAACATTAAGATTTAGCCTTGACCGCATTTGGCGCGTCTTTATATAATTTAATTTATTCATATAAACGGTTTAATTTAACTTATTAAATTTTATTTATAACAGGTTTATATACTTTCTTTCAAATAAAGTTAGAATATCTTTCAAAATCGAAGTATATTTATTTTTCTATTGGACAATCCCACAGTAATAATTTTTACGGCTCAGTTTCGAAAAATAAATCATAGGAAGAAACGCGTTGTTTGGTGAATCGTTGTTACAGGCAAAGAGATTCGGTTGTTATAAATCGCAGTTATTCCGATGAATAGTTTCCGAGCTTGCGAAACGCATTCCCAATGTTTTCGACCGTGCATTCTACAGTTCCGCGATCGATGAGGGTATCGCCGCTACATCCCGCTGTTGTTTCGCGAATAAATCCCTCTCGTGAGTTACAATGCAAAGGTAATATGAAACTCATTATCTAGGAAATGCGAAACTCGTGAATTAAAAGCTATTTTGCAGAGTAATTTGATATAATTTATTGTCGATTACGGGCAATTAACTGAGGGCGAAGAAAGAGACACGAGTCAGAATAAATGTATCTATATTTGTAATGCGTAATTAAGATATTTATTATGTAAAATGCTATCATGCAGTGATAAACATAGAATTAAAAAATCAATATTGAAGTGAGAATTACGCAAAACCTACAACACACTCACATTTTAATGAATATTTGAATGAATTTCACGTTACACCTCGCATTTTTCGTTTCAACATTTGTAGATGGAGAAATTGTATTCGACTTGGCGTACCACGCGATGAAAAATTTTGTAAGGGCAACACGTATTGCTGGCATGGTGCGTTTAATAGCTTCCATTATGATCGGTGAAGGGAAAAAAATCGATGTTCCGCGGATAGATAATCAATCTGTTCGCGTTTCTCATTAGCTTCTTTGATTTGTGCGTTTTTATTGGAAGAATCTTAAAAAATGTTTTTCAAATATCATGAAAATATTTTTTAGAGAATATTTTTTTTATAATTATATAAAATTCTATTCATATTAAAAAGCGGAAGATAATTAATATTATTGTAATTTTATTTTAATATACTAGCTGCAATGTAGGTACGCACATTTTGTTGTTGCAATTGATAATTTCATATATAAGAAAAAAACTTTCATTTCCCTTTTAATTTCAATATTAATCGTCTTAATGCATTTTTATTTAATAATAATCAAAGTAAAAATTTTTAATTAATACTTGATGCAGCTATTTTAATTGCTAAATGAAATCTCTCCACTGATTATCTTGTCCACTTTTACATCCATTTATTTGCTTCTGTTTATATTGCCGATACTTGTCTTCTTTTTTACTTCATCTGAATATTCGCGCTCCTGTCTACCATCTCTGAGAGTGTTATTAAAGACGTTGTTATCGTCATGTAAACGTATTGGCCGTGTCTCTGCGCAAAAAGTTCCCTCTGAAACGCTCAAGATATGCTCCAAGTTGCCAGTTAATATTTTTTTTTTTAAGTGCATAATGACAGTCGAACAATAAATATTTATCACTCTGTTTCATTAGCACAATCCATAAAATTAAAAAGTTATGAACGGTACGGAAATAGCTCGGCGTAGAAGTGATTTCGATAACAATTCTTTATCAGAGAGAGAGAGAGAGAGAGAGAGAGAGAGAGAGAGAGAGAGAGAGAGAGAGAGAGAGAGAGAGAGAGAGGGGGGGGGGGGAG
>Ga0157364_1002588_pt1 | contig 16963 bp, 6 predicted proteins | sample AttsexASBM2_FD_111476 | JGI IMG/M metagenome (GOLD analysis project Ga0157364, IMG submission 111476) | Fungus gardens microbial communities from leaf cutter ant in Ribeirão Preto, State of São Paulo, Brazil - Atta sexdens ASBM2 | ecosystem: Host-associated > Fungi > Mycelium > Unclassified ... | reverse complement strand
TTTACAGCCGCAATGTAAAAAGAAAAATTTTCGATGCAGTTCCGCTTGTGGGTATGCAACGCGCGCGCGCATACCCACGTATACACACACACACACACACACACACACACACACACACACACACACACACACACACACACACACACACACACACACACATATATATATATATATGTGTGTGTGTATATGTATACATATACTCAGATCATACATACATCCACACTCACGTACATACATACACACACACACATGAAACAAACGCGTCGTGGAATATGTCCTGATGAGCAAACTGTATCCTCTTGGCAAACAGATAAATCGCCATTGCGCTCTCGCGATAAGGTTCTCTCGCAACGTTGCAGCAACACAATGCGTTGCATGTCGTGAATTCTCATTTCTCCTCCGTTGTTGTGCCTTGCTTCATTTGTCCTCTTCTTCCGATTTGTATTCCTCCTTCACAAATAAAAATACGTTGTAAGCTGGAGCTTTATCGAAATGAATAATGGAAATTTTTGCCAACGATCTTGAGACTTCTTGTAATTTTATCGATGAGTTTTGTGTGATGTGATTAATTAAATTTTTAATACTAGTGAGTCGTCAATGTTATACAGTCAAATCTTAATTTAATTTTTATTTTAATTTAATTTTCATTTTAACCCTGCTTATATGTTTAAATTTATTAGATGCGACCATATCGTTCGATCGAGTCATCATTAAAAAGATCTAAAAAAATAAAAAACTTTTACAGAAAAAAAGATTTTATGTTAAGAGACAAAATCATCAAATACCACACAAAAAAGTATTTTTTAAATAAAGTATTAGTTAGAAAATAAATTATATTTTAAGTCAAACAGATCCAAACAGATCGCCAAGATTATGAGCTTTCATTTTTATTCCAGAAATAATTCTATTTTGAAATTCCATTTATAAGAATCTATTCGATATTTCGCCTTGAATTTTCCTAAGGAATTTGTCATTGACGAGTAATCCGGTAATTCCTGGGCCGACTTATGTGCCGCATCAAGTTCCGGAATTCAATTAAACGGGCTAAGATTCGAATCCCAGCTGTCGTCTTTGATTTTTCCAAGAGATATCTATGCTACCGCCTTCTGGGCCGCCTGGTATGGAATCCACTTAAAGCGGAAGTAGAGTTTCTAGGTTAATCTTACAGACCAAGACGAGAGTAAGATATTCCACACACGTTTGTTTCTACATAAGAATGCAGAAAATCAGATTTATATGCACGCGATACGAGATTAAGAGCGTATATTTAAACCGATATGCACGCGTTGTACCTTGTGTAAAAGGCACGCTGTTCCCCTTTATTGCAACCACGGTATGATCTCTCGCTTAATCCTCTGAGCTCCTCGATGCAATACATCAGGAGCGAAAGAGCGTAAAGAAATGACAGCGAGGAAGTCACCGAGTGTCAGTGACAATGGAAGAAAATCATATCACGTGACAGTCTGGCAAAGTATCGAGCCCGTCATGCCAGACTCAGTTATTACTACTTAGAGAATAGAGAGGATTATTGGTACCATTTAGTTAGAAGAGTTATTGCTTGACTAGAAGATTTATCGTCAAGTCATTCTGTTGGCTAAGAGGAAAATTTCTAATTATTTCTTTGCATGGACTTAGATAAATACAATATTATGTAATAAATATATTTGTGAAAACGTAACAGCAATTACAAACAGTAATTTTAAGAAAAAAATAGGCAGTATAAGGCAGTAACATAGAAAAACGATTATTAAATTAATATAATTAATGAGTATATATTATAAAATATAAAATATAAAGTACATACTGTTTAACTTATATACAAGAATAACATATATCATATGTTTTACTAAAATTTTTATTTATAGAAAATGTTTAATTATATAATACAATGAAATCATATTATGTTGTAATCTCTCTGTTCTTGACACCTTATCCATCATAATATTCATCACTTGCAGTTATAATTATCTGAAATTTGGATCACATGCTGAAAATTACACAATTTTTGATCTTTTGCGAGCAATATTCATTTCATTCCTCTTCTAATATGCATTTGCTGCAGAGCGTGCTTCTCACCTATCTCGTTCATTTCCCTTTATTATCTCTTACTACCTATTGTGTGCGTGAGAATGATATTTCATTCGTAGTAAATATTCCAGCGAAAGACTCTCGGATATGACATGGTAATCATTATCAACGATCGCATTACATTAAACGAGGAAATGTAGATTATACGCGAAATAGGATTGTCCTGACGGAGGTAACCTGTGGAATAATAATCACAATTTTACTTGCGTTGCAAAAGTTCAGTGATCTGCTTCATCGGACCGATGCTTTTCGCAAATAGCGTGTCTTTATTGGCCACACATAAAGATCCGTAAAGTAATTTTCCGCGCGTAATTACCCGTCGGTGCAAACTATATCTATAAAGAGTCACCGTTTTTCTTCTCTCTCTCTCTCTCTCTCTCTCTCTCTCTCTCTCTCCTTCTCTCTTTTTCTCTCTCTCTCTTTCTCTTTCCCTCTTCTTTGAAGGAATTTCGTGTTCTACTCTCGCTATCATTTATTATCGCCGAGCTTTTGAAAGGATAGGAAGCCATAAATGGGGATGTAAGGGTCGTTACGTCGAGCAACCTGCAGCCCGTACGTAACGCGCCGGCATCCACTTTGTCATCTTTTAAAGTCTCTCGTTCTCTCCCGACGGTAACGGGTCACATACTTTAACGAGACCTCTTTTAACACATCATCCGTATTTGGAAGAGGAAGCGACACGTATAGAACTCGAACAGAGAAAGAATCATACTCTTTTCAAACGTTACACTGTACAAGTTAATCAGTACAATTTAACGTTTTCGTTCGTTAGTAACTTGCAAGCGCGTTACTTACGTTAACGAAATTATCTACATTTCAATCTCACTTTATACAAAATTTAGTTAACACTGTTCATAAATTCCCGGACACTTTTCTAAAAATAAAATAAAATATGTTCTTGTGTAATTTTTTTATTTAGTGACAATTTGATCTTTTTTAACTAAAATTAAAATTAAAAAAACATCTGTTTAATATGTTGCTTGGAAAACTTATATCTACAATTTGTTTCATAAAAAAAATTTCTCTAAATAATAGATTGCGCGTACGCGCAAATCATGTGACAATTTTGGCAATATCTCCAAAGTGAATGGAAAGAAAATTTTGGACCTTCTGTCCATTAATTTTTCTATTAATTAATTTTTTTAAGCGTATTATTGAATATGTTTGAAAAATTAATTAACAGAATGCTCAAAATATATAAGGATGTAATAAAAAGAGGAAGATTTTTTTTTATAAGAAAAAATTGTATTGTGTTCCATATTTGAAAGAGGAAACAATATTGTCCGAATATATTATGTCCGTTTTAACTTATACGCTTTTATATTTATTCATTTTATACTCTTGAATACATTATGTCTTTACCCAGTTCCATGATTTGTGTGGTTTGCAGCTGCTCGGGACGAGTTTAATTTTTTTTTCTAGTTTTTTCAATTAGTTTTATTTATGTACGCTGTTATACTTGACATCTTTTTGAGTTTATTGATAGACATAGCTCTTATTTTTAGTCTGGTTTAGACAACACATTTAACAACTCTTGTAACTTAAAGTATGTATCATCTTGGCCCGAATTTCTACATTAAGTATGAAGTACATGATTTCTTATACATCTCTATTTGTTTTTTTCGTTTCTAATAATGGCTCACATTTTGGAGTCATTCGGACGTTCAGATTTAAGTTACAGTTATGTAATAAATTTTTTAATTGAATTGCGCACTTTTTATCGCACACTTTTTATCGTGCCGACTCTCATAGACTCTCTTTTTCTAATACTTTATTTAAAAAAAATTAAAGAAATAATTAAATTTACAAAACAATATAAAAATCATATTGTTTTCTAAATATATCAGTCCAAACAAATATTTTTATTATTTTATAATTAAAAAAATTTAATTATTTTAGTAATGTTGCCAAAATAAAAAAGCACATAAGAATGATTTTTAATTTTAAGAGTATTCAATAATTTATAAGTATAATAATAAGTTAAAAAAAAATTCTATATGAATCATAATGATTTAAAGAATGATTTATATAGATGTAGATGCTTAATTTCTTTTTTCTCCAGAAATAAATTTTTTTAAATGAAAATAGAGAACTGTTATATATACAAAAATCAACTACAATTAACTAATATTTTTTAAATACTACTATTTCATTTTTACAATAATTGAATAACATTCAATTTTCATATAGATATTTCAATTTAGTAATTTTATATTACGTTCTGCAACATCGCGTCACGCAAAAAGCGGAAAACTGAAATGAAAACGTTTACAAGAATTTATATCACAGTTTATTCAGAAATTTAAAGCTCGTTTTTTTCCCCCAAAGGAATATGCGGAATCTTTTTAATTCTCATAAAATGAACAGTCTTATCGCGCAATAAAGTTTAATGTTATGGATACTAGAGATCGGTTTCCTTTACAAGAAAATTCCCCAGGTGTTGCGTATCTAACCAATGTTGCCCCGCTTTTATAACTTATGATAAAATACAAGTAAAACGAATACATGTACGTGTGTATTGTTTGAACGCGAAAAGAAAATTCAGGAGTTGTGAAAGCAACAATTGGGAATACCAGATAAAAAGAAGAAGTTACACGCGCAGTCATAAACTTCGCCCCTTCGCTACACAGAGGTTATAGAGGAGCATCGCAGGGTATATTCAGCACTCGCGAGGACAAGCTCTCGCGGGATCAGAATTTATCCGGATACTTCGTCGACGTCTAGTAGTTTAAAAAACGATTTGGTAAACGTTCGCGGTATCTCGGATATTCGCGTCATAAGGTATTTTCGACGATGTACTCGATCTGCGCTATGGAAAATAGAAATGAAGGAAAATAGTAGGAATCGTTGCGAGTCTCATTTTTAAAAATGAATAAACAACAAGATATGGCTATGAGAAGAGCGAAGAGAAATATATCGCGATATTCCATAGAATGGTCAACAAGATTGACGAATTCGAAAATTCCATTGAAGTGTTTCACAGATAATACGAAATTTCTTTTATGTTGATTTTCTTTTAGGTTGATTTTCTCTTCTAGGCTAAAACTCAAGTAGAACAAAAAGTCACCAAAAATAGCATAAAAAATTTTTATCCTTAGTACACACGATTGAATCATCATTCATTGACATGTGTACTTTTTTCTTTAAAAAAATGCTAGGAATATTTACCGACTAGAAATTATTAAGTTACACTGGAAAAAAATTTAATAAATATTTGTTTAAATAATATCAACTAATGACTAACATTTACTCTTACTGTGAATAAATATTTATCACGTTAAAAAAATGATACTTAAATCAAATTAATGATTCTTGTAAATAAATATTTGTTTATATTTAATAAATATTTAGTTAATACTATTCAAACAAATATTTATTAAAATGAGTATGTTTTTTTAATGTAACTGACCATTCCTTTTTTAATTTACAACTTTAAATATTTTTTAAATATTTTTTAAAGATGTTAAAATATATGTATCAATAATTTTTATAAAAGTGATTGACACGAATGATCATCGTGTTTAATAAAGAACCGGAAAATTATTGTGTGTACTGAAGGTTAAAATTCACTTTTCGATCACACTCACAATCATTTTAACACAATTTTGACGTTATCGTAATCTGTTGTTTTGCTTAGGAGTTCTCCTCGGGAATTTAATTCAAGAACAATATTTAACATTTTAATTTAAATTCCAAGAACAATGTTTGACATTTTAGTTCGAGTTCCAAGAACGACGATGACAAGTTATCGGGAAATCTTACGGTTCGATTGCGACGAATCTACGATCGCGGCAGCGGATTTCATTAATCTCACCGAGAATACACCGGGAATCCGCTGCAAGCACTGAGCCGACAGTATATACGTAAGCTTTCGAGCTTGCACGGCTGATGGCGCGATGCAGATCGAGTTCGATGGTTAGGCACGCGAGAGCGCAAAACGATTGCAGGAGGGAAAGGAGAGTTGGTTCGGGCAGAAGATCAAGAAAAGAAGAAGGAGGAATAGAGTAGCGACGAAGTAGCTAAACCAGAAATAACTAATAAGACATTCACTCTAAGACGGGCGGCCAGCCGGCCCGGACGAACGCGGTGCGTCTGAGTAAACCTTCGTCATCGGCAACCTCATCATCCACACCATATACGATAAACGTCACACTACTTAGAGCAAAACGGTGGAAAGTAAGAAGTAGAGGGAGGAAGAAAGAAACATACGGAAAAGCAAGCGAGGGCGTATCGTGCTATCTATCTATCTATCTATATATATATATATATATATATATATATATATATATATACATAGAGTGCTGTAAAAAGAAAGTGTGTCGTCAGAGAAAAAGTTTCACGTGATATCGTCGATTAAGTGCAAGTCAATTAAGTGCATCATCGAGATATTGCAATATAATTTACGAAAATTGCCTCTAAGAGATCTCCATTCGTTCCGGTCTTCTTCCTTTTCTTATGGACCACGAAAAAAGAGAGAGAGAGAGAGAGAGAGAGAGAGAAAGAGAGAGAGACATCATCGTCGTCGTCGTCGTCGCTGCCGTCGCCGTCTAATTTTAAGTGTTAGATAATGCACACCCGGTGTGCACCGGTGTGTGCTCGGATACTAAAACGGTATCGTGCACGCGCGCGCGCGAACGCGCTAGATCGCGACGATGGTGATGGCACGCTGGACCGCTCGTACGAAATTGCATACGTTTCTCTATGTCCACTCTCTGTTTCAAGCCGATTCTTCTCGATCTCTTTACGGCCTTTTCGAAAGTAAATAAGTTATCACGCGAGACTCCCTTCGGTCCCCGTAGCCCATTGAATCTGTCTTCACTTGAATTTTTCGCCACGCTTCTTCCTGTCTTGCTGATTTCTTGCTTCTCGTCCGCTTGTCTTTGATTCAACGTGTTCTTTCGTGTGATTTTTGCTTCTATCGCCTCCTATCCTCTCGCTCTTTTATACATTTATCTTCTTTAACCCGAACCTCCTGCCTTGAGACATCTTACTTTATTTCTTTTTATTCCCGATGCGAATTCTCTACGTGACTCTTCCACAATTTTTAGAATTCAATTTTTATTAAAAGCGTTTTCATCGTTAGTTAGCACTCCGACTTCGCAGTTTCGTTTCTGGCTAATTTTGCAACCTGATAGCTTCTCATCAAAGTATTCGCTCTTTCTCATTCTATCTCTTTCTTGCTATTTTACAAAAGGACTCTTCATTTCATCCTTTCTTTCACCAAGGATCTTACCGTTTTCACTTAAATATTTCATTCCATTTTGATTATTTCGTTTCAAATCCGTATTTTTCGTTAATGACTTGTTACTATCTATCTCCTTCTCCTCATTTTCATTATTATTATATTTTGCCTTGTTTGCCTTTCTCTGATTTCTCTTTTAGCGTTACAAGTATCGTTCGCACAATATTTGCACTTATTGTTACACTAACTTTTTTGCTTTTATTATAGCAGACTATCTTTTCATCCTTTAGTTTTCTTTATTCTTCTTTTCTTTTTTTTTTTCTTTTGTAATTTACGTTTCATCCTATTTACGAATATATTCAGTTTACTTCGGGAAGGAGGGAGCGAGGATTCTTATTAAATTGGCTTCTCCAACTCCTATTCTATATATCTTTCCGTTTCTTCTCCCATTTCTTTGTTAACTCATTTACTCTAACCGATTTCTACACATTTATAAGTTTCCAGACACTCAGAATAAAATTAAGTATATTTTTGCGTAATTTTATATTTTAATGAAAAATAATTTTTTAACTATAAAATAACGAGAAAATGTGTATATATCACGGTTTACTATGTTGCCTGAAAAACTTGAACTTATTTCAAAAAATCAAAAAATCTCCTTGAGTAATAAATTAGGTTGTTTTCCAAATGTTTTCCAGAGATAGTCACTGGATTTTTATGCTAATAGCATTTAGAATGGAAAATATTAAAAACATTTCTAATATTTATTAAATTCCAGTCTATAAAATAAAATAATATATATATAAAATAACATTAGTTTTATGTATGGATTACCTTTATTTCAAAAGATTAAAATCTATTTTCGGATTGAATACAAAATTTGAGATACCTTATTATTAATAAACTAATGCAAACTGTATCATAATTCTATGTAATAAGTATCTTCAAAGTGTTTAAAAAATGCCATTAAATACGCTTGAAAAATTAATTAATGGAATGCTCAAAATATAAGGCGATAATAAAAGCAAAGAGAACTTTTTATTAAAAAAAAAGTTGCAAGTTTTCAAAGCAATCCATAACATAGATGTGATTATGAAAAAGATTCGAATTATTATCGTTATATTGTCAGAATGAAAAAATTAAAAGTGTAAAAGTGTATATTTTATTTAAATCAAATAAATAATGAAGAGTCAAAGTATAATCGAAGCTAGATTTTAGTGCTTGTTAATATTATATCTAAATTTTAAATGTCTTACTTTATTTTTGAAAGTGTTTGGAAATATTACTATTTCATACTATTTCATATTTATTTAACTAATCAGTCATTGATTCCATGCGATAGCGATAAATACAATTTAAATTAATATAATTGATATAATATATTCGTTTTCTCTCTCCTTTTTCTCTTTTTCATTCTCCTCTGTCACTGCCTTTTCTATCTCCTCTTATCTCTCGCGCTTCTTCATTATGATTCTCTGGGCTTTTTTGCACCTACATACTCAATCTGCATTCCCCTAATGCTGCTGTTTAAAGGCTCCCTATCTATCTCGCTCTGCATCTCTTGCTCGTATCATTTTCTCTTCAACTCACCGTCCCTGTACTGATTTCGCCTACCTCATTTCTGTTCTGTTCGCTTTCCACATCTTTCTTCATCTCTTTCTTGTCTCTCTCTCTCTCTCTCTCTCTCTCTCTCTCTCTCACTTTCTCGGTCCATCCTTTCCCTTCCGCCACTTTGCTCTTCCGTCTCTCCGTTCTCCATCTCCGTCTGTCTCCGCGTGCTCTAATATGGCCACCCGGTGTCCAATTACTCGCCTCAGTTCTCGCTGCAGTTTTTCCGCCATCGTATATCTGCCGATGGCCGCAATGGAGAAAAGGTCCTCATCAATACCGGACGACATTCTATTTTTCGTTTTTTCTTTCTCGCCTATTCATCTTTATTCATCGACCAACGTGATCGTGTCTCGCACCGTGATGGTGCTCTCATGTCTCTTGTTGCGAGCGGCAATGTCCGATCTCTGATGTAAATTGGGAAACTATACCGCCGTAAAACGGAACGGAAAAGTGATTAAAATATTGTCGAACGTAGAGATTGATAGAAACGCAAGTCGCACGATACCGCGAGGGAATGCGTTGTCTGTTTCTTCTCTGTTTCTCGCCGACGAATCTAATTTGGCCGATAATCGACATGATTCCCCAAGCATACGATTCCGTTGGCTCGAGTCCAGAAAACATCGAAGGAACGATCGCGAATCCGAGATATTTTGTTTTTTATAAGAAGTGACTCTTGTAATAACGAAAGATTTATAAAACTTAATGATAGTTGTTTTATGGGGATTAAAATCTCGAAATTTTTAATTGATAAAGTCAATTTTGTGAATTTTATGTTTAAATGTGCTCTGATGATTTTCCGTCAAACGATATAACATTAATTCGAAATTTGTTAGACAACCTATCATTAACATTTCATGCGATACCTAAATTCAATTTAAATAAATACAGTTTAAATAAGTGTAATTAAAATAAAATTTAAATAAATACAATTTCTAGTAACTAATTTGTCATTGACATTCTATAATAGCGATAAATACAATTTAAATTAATACAATTTAAATAAATACAATTTAAGTAAAATTTAAATAAATGCAATTTCATACTTCGGTGCTTTACAATCGCCAATATAAAAATCGTGAATTTCATGATTGCTTCCGTTTGAAAAATCGAGCGGCTGAACCGGGAGAGATAATTTGACAAACAATATGATATGAATATTTCCGAACGAATGTTCGCATTATTTCGCGGAATTCAACGAATGATGCCGTTTTTATTACGAACTGCGAAAAGCTACGGCGCAAAAATACGGCTTGTGCGTTTATTTAAAAATTGGCTTCACAGCCAATCGCGCTGACACAAAGCGGCGTATGTGCGGGACCAGTGTGTCTGATTCAACGTTGACCGCTTTTACTGTGATCCCCGCGCCGCACTCTGTTTATCGTCATTCGAGACCGAAATCACTTTTTTAATCGAATTGCTGAAAAAAAGTTTTACCACCGCGAGAATTATCACCACAACGATATAACATTGGGATACGAGCAAGCGGAACGTAAATTACGAGCATGTCTCTCTCTCTCTCTCTCTCTCTCTCTCTCTCTCTTTCTCTCTCGCGACATTTGCAGAGTCTCAACATCTCGGAGCGTCATTACGTTAATTAGAACCATCGCGCAACGTCGTCATAGCGTTGTATGTCCAGATTATTTTTTTCTCGCTTCGATGCTGGCAATGTTTCGTCCACTAATCATGTAGAGTCCTACGACAGTCGCCCTGTAACACGGCCAAAATACGATTTACTTTCACCGGACGATGCGAACACCAGCCGCGTCGTCGAATATCTACGTCGATCGCTTCCCTCGCATGACAGTGCGCTTAAATTTACACGACACACTCATACATCATATGTACATACATGACACGCGCGATGACGATTTACGTGGGCGAACGAAAATTCTCGATTTTCCAAAATTCTTTGCACCGTCCTCGCACACAGTCATGTCACGTCGCGTCGCGTGTTGGAGCTGTAATTTAACAACAGTGGATCTCTGGTTTTTAGCTGTTACAGCGCTGGATTTCGGTGACCAGAAATAACAACTTGGGGACCACTAGAGAGGGCCCCCAACCGAAGAAGACCGCCGAAAGGCGGTCACCAAATCAAGTAAGAGCTTTGATAACAAATGCGCGAATTGTGTGTGATTTTGTTTTTAAAAATTCACTATATTTTGAGTAGGTACTTTATTCAACAACATTGAAATCGGAGAGAAAATAATCCAAATTTTTTTTGTCAAAAATGTTTTGTCAAAAATAAAATACTTGGCTTTAATTAAAATAATTACTATTTGAATCTACTACTTTCTGACGTCTTTCTAGTAAAAGTTAAATTCCGCGACAATAAAAGATCCCTGCTTTTTGACGACAAAGAAGTTATCGATCCAACTCTTTGGTTTCGGCTGCATTTCGGAAGCTTTCCGCTTTCAGGCCGTGCTGCATTGAACGAACTAAGTGATGGTCCAATGTCTGAGTACTAGGTGCGAGAGAACTTTCCACTACAAGTCCATCAGGATTTCCACACAGTGCATGAAGCGATATGAGGTCGAGCGTTGTCATGCTGCAAGATGATCTTCAATCGTTTTGAGCGATAGAACACGCTAGACACTGCACAAGTCTACAACCAACAATTGCACCATTTGGAAGTAGCATTGTTCGATAAACACCCGCAATATCGCTTACTATGACTGGACTTTTATCTCCGTGACACCCAACTTTTGTCAAAAAAGTGACAGAAAATTGTAGATTCAAACGATAATTAATTGAAGATAATCTTTTAAAATTATTATTAAAATAAAATGCTTAAAAGATTTTATTTTAATAATAATTTTTACGAGAAAATTCGAATTACTTTATTCCCTATGTAATGTTAACGTTGAATAATGATAGTATTTAATTTTGATGAGTTCATTATACTTGCTATTATTTTGGAGATGAGTACTTCATTACAACGTGATTGTTATACAGCACATACACTGATGCATTACAACAATTGCAATAATGATTTATTCATTTATTACCGATTTAGCATATGATAAATTAGTAATGAAGTTTTCTCGGTGACCTATTAGCGCGAACTTTGAATAATGGTTCCAACTAATCCCTGATGTTGTAAAAATAATTACTGTAGTAGCACGGGAATATTAACGAGTTTTATAATGATCTTGTTAGTGAACTTTTAGTACGTGTCGGATAATCTCTCTGTCAAATCTACCTGCTCATTAAAAGTACCAAAATTTCCCGGGAATAATAATCACATTATCATCCACTGGTGTGAGTTAATAAGAAAAAGTCAGCGAACAAATGAATATGTACTAATCAATCTTCGTCGCACAGCGGCTTATGATCTATAGCTCATTGCTGGAGGGTTGCTGATTCCCGTAGGTCTTTTTTTCTCTTCGTTTCTACGTTTTGATCCACAGCTTTGTTTCAACTGAACTTTTGTCGTAAAACTGTCGACGTGGAATAATTATATTTATCGATTAGCGAAAGAATAATAACACGTTTCGATTTGTTAAATAAAAATCTGACATACTGACGGAATGATTTAAAGCCCCAGGAAAAAGCCCTTTGTCGGGGCTTACATTAAAATATAATGAAACATCCCATTAAATTGCATTGCATTGCGTACATGAGAATTATGAAACCTTTACTGTTATATAAGGCAAAAATGAAATATTAATCATGAAATTGTGTACCGTAAATTACAAGGTAAATAAGTTAATTTGCTGATATTTTACAAAAAATAAAATAAAGAATCCTTTTATTATAAACGAAATATAAATTTGTCAAGATAATGAAATACATTTTCTCAACATACTTTCGTAATAAACATTTTGTGTCATGACGTTCTACATGTCAAAAAAGAAAAAGACTAAATTAGAATAAAACATTTATTTATAAAAAATATTTGTATCTTATATATATATTTTTTAAAATATCTTTTATATAAATAAATTTTTTATTTCAATTTACTTTTTTAACTGTACCTTTTTTTATCTATAATATCTTTTTTGACATATAGAAACGTTATGACATAAGAAAGTTTATTGCGATACGGAAGCATGTCGAAAAATTAGTCACGTCAATACTCTACGTCTGTCCTATAAATGTTTCGCAGATAAAGCGTCCGAGACAGCTATAAGTTGGGTCGATTTTACAAAAATGGGTACAAAGTATGATTTATCGGTTTTAGACTAGCGGTATGTAATACCTGATATCGCATTGTAGTTAGTTATCACAGACTGCAGTCGAGTTATCGTAAAAAGTCATTGGCAAAATCACAGAACTGCCAAGTGAAAAATGAGTCTTCATTTGTACAGGTGGATCTACATTTATGTTCATTTTCTCTGGTACGTACAAGAAATTCCATTTTTCTTGTGATTTTGAGATCGAGAACCGTTTGCCACAAATGAGTCTCATTCTTCTTTGTCCGAAGTGAATTCATCAATCGCTTTTGTATTGAACAGACCTTGTCACAATTTCATGATTTTCGTATTACATATTGTTTTATTATAATCTATACTTATCTGTATTCATTGAAAACTTTGGCCTTTATACTTATTTTACATGAATAAATGCATCATGCATTTTGTATAAATAAATTAGTAAAATAAACATATAGATTGACTCCAAAAACATAGAATAATTTTAATAACAATGTTACTAAAATTATAAAATAATAAAAATAAATGATAAAAATATAGAATAACTTAAAAAAAAAACACTCGTTAAAAATGAAAGACTACATTTTAAAATTTAACAATTTTTTATTATTAATTTGTATTACATAAATTGTTAACTTAATCATTCAAATTATATTAATATTATAATAGAGGAAAGTCCGATACTGACATAGGTTCTAAAGCGACCCTCTTTATTTCTCAAAAATTAACAATTACTTTATTAATACTAAATGATCTGTTTATCTAATTTAAAAAGTAAAAAGTAAAAACTTATATAATTCATATATTTGTAGCTTATTTCTATATCAACTACAAATGAATTCTACGAATGCGAAAATAAAATTCTTACGATTTTCTTTTGCAAATCGCATAGTTTAAATAATAGTATATTATTGATAATATTACGTTATTTTAAATGCTCGTAGTTTCCTAAATCAGTTTTATTTGTATTATTTTTTCTTTTAGTTTTTTTATAATATGATTTACTGTGTCAATTTTGGAACTCATTTTGTCAAAAATCTCATTTTTGCTAATTTTAAAAAATTAATTATTACAAAATTGCAAACAGTGTTAGAAAAACTGCTTATACTATCTGATAGAAAATATTTTTTAGTTTGTACTTATGTTTTTCAAGTTTTATTTTTTCTTTTGTTTAAAAAATATTGTTTAAAAACAAAGTGGTATGTCGGCTCTCCTCTATTTAATTTCAATGAAGGAAAGACTTTTCTCACTATATTTGTGTGCCTATATCCTTGTAACAGTCATGACATAAGTAACGAGCTTTAAATATGCTCTGTGTGTAAGGATTATAATAATACAACAGAAATAATATGAATGCGGAATTTATATAAATCCGATGATTCATTGACTTGACGCAGGATTATTCAGTCGCGTTATTTACATTGCACGATGAATTCATGTATAAAAGCGAATTTCTGTTCCTAGAGTACCATAATCATACCATTATAAATACCATTATAAAATATCCGCGATTATAATTGTGCCTTGCTATACTCTCAAAGAAATTGAAAAATATGATTATTTCGATATGTATGAATATATAATGATTTTCTACCTGAGAATTAATTAACAAGCCAAAAATATTTTGTGTAATTTTATTTTATCCAAAATCAGTATAACTAATACGACAAATAACTTCTCTTTCAACACAAAGAATATTTCGAGTAGTTTATGTGTTAAAATGATGTCAATGTTTTGAAAAACTTCATTTTTCTGTTCGTTGCTTGGTTCGATCATTCGAATAATTAAATTCAGAGGATATCACTAGATATCATCCAGAGGATTTCCTTCAAGTTTTATACTTTATCATCTTTTGTGGAAATACTTCTTATTTTCTTTATGTCAAAAGTTATAAAGCATATTATAAACTTTATAATATGCTCTATAGTTATTGAAATAAAAGTTTCAACATGATGAATTTTAATAGGTTGTCTTTTTCGCTTTTTCTGATCTTTTTGTATTATATATATTTAATATGTTGAATTCGATCGTAAATGATAAAGTTAAATACATTGTTGTCGGTACTGAGGCAATGCTATGTCAAAGTATATATCGTTAAATTTAGAACATTACATTTACTGTGCACGTATACCGATGAATTTTGTTCGTTCGCGTTGCGCACCTTTTCGACCAAATCGCAAGCATTGTGTATTCGGGATGCACTTTCGGAATGTACGAAGACAATTGACCATATAACAAGACGGTGAAGTCAAGCAACGTTTAACTCGAACCAGTCTTTCTGGAAATTAGATCACTTCACTACACAGATCACACACAAACGACATGTGAATAAGCTGTAAAGGCGTTTCATCCTTTTTTTTTTCGTTCCTTTTCTTTTTTCCTTTTTCCCTCCCTCATTTTCTCTTTTCTAGTTTTGTCATTGTACGCGTTAGAACGTCGTGTAGTAAAAATAGTAGAGAGTTGAAAGGGCGCATTGCGGACTAACGAGTTACAAAGTGTATCTAGAAACATAGTAAATGTAGTACATTGAAGGACAGCAACTGTTCATATTCCAATCTCGTAAAAAATTCTCGATAACAAACATTGCACCATTAACGAGCGCAAATCCGAAAATGCAGAATTTTATTATTTATCGCGATAATTCATGCAAGAGATATTAATGACATTTTATTCGTCGAAATACGCAACGATAAATCATAACGTTGACGTAAACAGCTGCAATGTTAAAACGTATTATATCATATTCTTTACAATATTGCAATATTACCGTTATGTATTATAATACAGGTAATATTACTTTGCAATATTACAATATCGCGCTCTGACCTTTGCTATCCGATTCACGCATCCACGTGTATTACCGTTTAAGTGACCTGGAGCGTTTTGTGCGAAACGTTAGCGCGTTCAACGAAATTAGAAACGCCAGCCAGCGTTATAATTTTACAGTCTCGCACTGCACAGTTGCACCATATCCGACCGGAGAATATAATTCTATGGTGCGAGCGTATGTAATGGTTAAGTATAAGTAGGTAACAGTAGCAGCCGAAATATGCTGAAATTTATTATGAACCATGAATCGCAATGGCGGAAACCACGGTCGCATTTTCGGCGCGGTGTAATCCACTGTACTCCGCTGAGATTCGTCCGGTTTTCGCCGGGACTTTTATATGCAATCTCTTGATATTTCATTGTCATCGCGAAATCCGAGCCAGACAAAACTCAAACGAACCAGAAGATGGAAATTTATACAATAGTGTACTACGTCTTCGGCTTCGAGAAAAAAATATGCACGCGCTGCTACCCTTTCGCTGCTGTAAAAATATTTTAACATTACGTTGAAAAATATATTACTTTTCTATCAATCATAATTTCTCTTTCTTAAAATAGTAAAATAATAAAATACTAAAATAGTAATAATCTTAACAAAACATGATTTCTATTATACATAAGTATTCCGATTTCTTTTGTATTTTTATTTTGAAGATTAATAATTGTTGTATTATATAAATTAGTAATTGATAAATTAGTAATTGATGTTGTACATTGTACAATATTAAAAAACAATTTTATTGAGCTATAAGTATTATTTTGCATGGCGATTTTCAATAATAAAATTTAAAATTATATATATATAAAATATTTAAAAAATTATTGAAGTGTAAACACCATTTTATCATTTTTGCGATTTTCAGTAACAAAGTTTTAAATTAAAAGAAAATAAAATTGAAAATATTTTTATTATTATTATATATAAAAATCGCCATGCAAAATGGTATTTATATCATTCAATAAATTTTTTATTTATATCAGTCAATAAATTTATTAAGCAGTTTTGTGTGTGTGTGTGTGTGTGTGTGTGTGTGTGTGTGTGTGTGTGTGTGTGTGTGTGTGTGTGTGTGTGTGTGTGTGTGTGTGTGTGTGTGTGTGTGTG
>Ga0157364_1002587_pt1 | contig 16967 bp, 14 predicted proteins | sample AttsexASBM2_FD_111476 | JGI IMG/M metagenome (GOLD analysis project Ga0157364, IMG submission 111476) | Fungus gardens microbial communities from leaf cutter ant in Ribeirão Preto, State of São Paulo, Brazil - Atta sexdens ASBM2 | ecosystem: Host-associated > Fungi > Mycelium > Unclassified ... | reverse complement strand
TTCGATAATTATTATAAAATATTTGTATTGACGGAATATATATTTCTATAAAATATATTTCACTTTTCTAATTACTAAAACTATAAAAAAAAAGTAAAATAGATGATTTATTCACTAAGAATAAAATTTTGATTTCGCCTTATTTAAATAAGGATTTATTTTAGTATGGAATATTAAATATATCCCACAAATTTTTAATTTTTTTCTCAGTGCAGACAAATTATTTTATTGTTAGAATTTGCTATACGTTGATACGATTTACATGAGTTATTATACCGTACGTCTTTTAATGCGCCAAACAATGTGGCGAAGAGAGATCGTTTATCTCAATTTGAGACGAAGAATGGAAAGCTACGTTCGATCTCGCGACATTTTAAGGGTCGGAGGCTCAACTCGTGATGATCTCGTTTCACCAGAGCGTGTCCCCGTTTTAGCAATCGGGATTTTTACATCGGATTTAATCGCGCGCGTTAATTATTACGACACTGACATCGTTCCATATTTATCATGGCGATCGTGACTCGAACTGAATGGACGTGGCTTGATTCGTTGCAGGCGTAGCAGCATGGTATGATATCAGTGACTGAGAATTCCCCCAAACATGAAGAAGCATCCTTACATCCTCGCGTGCGTCCTACTCCTGCTGCCTCTGTCATTGGGTCTCAGTTTGCAAGAGGACGACTTGGTCTTCGACGACGTCGGTGAGGACAACGACAATGACAACGTGCCCGTCGGGTCCGTCCTGATAAATCATCATACGTCTCACGGTCGATCCGATCGTTACGAGCACGGATCGTCGTCTCGTGATGGCAAAAGGCACGCCTCTCGGGTCGAAAGGGCATGGGGCGTGTCGGACTCCGTCATCCCGGTCGGCCACATCTTCAGGATGAAAATACCGCGGCAAGCTTTTTCGGGAAGCGTGGATTTTTATGAGGTAAGTTCGGCGACGCGACTTATTCTTCGACCATGAACGTGACCGGAAGACCATCTCTCTACCCGTTCTGCACTATACGAGTCCCTGATGAGAAAAATATCCGTCCTACGTTACTCGAATTTTAAATTAAATTAAATCTCGAAAGTGGGCTTCCGCAAAAAGATTTCTCGTATCAATTCTGAAACTTTAAGGCTTGGTTTTTCAATTTCCAGTTGTGATTTAAACCTACTCAACTTGATGATAACGTAACAATTGTATTTTCTATAATTATGATTAATCATTAAGTTATAATAGGTTTGTAGTAATAAAAACTTCAAAAATTACTCATAAAATTATCAGTTTAATGGAAACTATGGAAAAATACAATTTTTACATTATTATTAAATTAAGTTTACTCACGAATTAATCAGAAAATTACAAATCAGGTCTAAAAAAAGAATCACCTTTAATGTTTGATTAGAAAATACGACAGTCTTTTACTGATAGGTGTTTAGCATTAATCAATTGTGTTAGCGAATTACATGCAAACGTTTGTATCTCATTGAAAGATCTTTTTATACGAGGAGTAGAAAAAAAATCTTATTTAATATACACTGTAATTCAGTGTGCGTCCGAAATAAAAGTCGCATCGGATTTAGACTACTTGAGAACGTCCTTCTTTTGCATTTATCGAGCCTCGTAGCGTCAAGTATCAACGATGCCCGCCGCTACTTGAATGCTATTGATTTGCTTGTCCTCACATCTGTCATTTTCTTCTCTCTCCGAGTCCCTGCCGACTCGACATCTCTTGTTGAATCCATATTTGCGATTCAATTTACCCCCCGCCGTCTCCTGGCATCGCCAGGTTTCATCGCCGGAAATCCTTCTTAGGTTGAATGGCCCTAGTCTTCCCTTTGTCTTCGAAATTATTCGGACAACGGGACACGCTCCTTTCATTCGTGCGAAGGCGATTCAAAAGTTTGCACGATATTCCGACGCAAAGACTATACGAATAATTATCCTCTCGAGAGGAACAGCAGCGGGGGAATATGGTTTTTACACGCTAAAAACGCATTAGGTTCACGAGACCGCAGATCGCGATCGTTTGCCGCAATGGATGCACTGGGATGACGCTGTCTCCACTCTCTTGGGCGTGCCGTCAAAGAAGGACATCGGCAATTATCACCTGAGCGTCACGGCTGTCGGCAAGCACCATGACACCGCCAAGGATCAATTCGTCGTGCAAGTTATACCCGAGAAGTTTGAGGAACTCAAGCATAAGGACGGCAAGGTGAGTTATATCGATAAACGTTAACTCAACGTAACGAGAATGCGAACAACGAACTGGCGAGAGGATCGTTAGCTGCGAAAACGTATCGCTGGCATCGTTTCAAGTTTCTTACCCAAGTCGAACAACAGGTCCCCGCTATATGTGCCTTCCATTCACTAATGATTAATAGAACTTAAAGATAAAAAGGCGTGGACAAAGGAATAAACTTTTGGTGAATATTGCACGTTTAAATCGTCAGCGAAAAGCGTTTCTGCGTCGTTTGCGTGATGCTGATAAAGAACAGAATAAAATAACGTTTGAAAAACTGTTCTGAATGAAACATGAGTGAAAAGATATCTACTTTCCGGATGCTATATATTTTTCGATTCGTAATTTAGTCGCGAGCGATAAAATCCGCGCGTTTGATGAATTTATAGTGGAATCCGAGCCATGATATAAATCCGTCAGGCGATCATCCGTTGCAATCGCATCGTTGCGTTTAAAGACATTACTCGTCGTGGATTTTAACTGATTGACGTCAATTGACGTTGCTACGTCTATAACGTGTCATCTTGTTGCATATATCGCGATTGGCGACCTCGATCTCTGAAATTTCGCATATTGGTTAGGCATAAACGGAAAATTGGCGACTGGTGTGAAATAGCGCGATCTTAATTGCAGACGCATTGCGAGGACGGAGAGGACCAGACAATCCTTACAATTCTGCTGGATGCGCGGATGGACCAACTCTCGCCTACCATTAGGGTGAATGCCATCGAAAATCTCGCCGGATTTCTGGGAATGCACACGGTATCGATTCTGTCATTTGATATTGATATGAATCGTTAAATTCTCGTTGAATTCCTTTGAGACATAATCCGTACTTCAGAGATTAAAAGAAATCGTACTTATCGTATTGTAAAAAAGTGATTAAAAAATTATTCAACTGACTGTTCTATTGAATTTCCTTTATCTTTTAAATATCTATTATAGGATTTTTTTATTTTTTACGTTCTTCAGAGCGCATTCTCGATGCATTCCCAAAGTATCAAGGATGCCACCATTATGGATTCCTCTGTTATCTTTACCGGACCCGGGAACGTTAGGCATCACAAAAACAAAGAAAGTCATTTGACTATCATTCAGTGGCAGGTGAGATTCGAAATTAATTTTCTTAAACGATTATTTAATGTATAAGCATAGCGATATTTAACCACGATATTTTACATAATTTTTTGTTATCAGTTTTTACGATATCTCATTTTTTGAAATCTCGCCGATCAAGAGAAAAAAACTGGGTACATCTATGCGCGTTCGTAGGTTGGCTGCGACGGTCACTTATGGAAACATCAAACAGAGTTGGTGAAACAATTACGCGAGCAGGCGAAGGACGGTACTCTAGCAGAAGTTCTGCAGCTTCCTGTGATGTCATGGCGCGTCAGGACAGACTTGAACTCTTTTCTGAGAAACAGACGAGAAGCTGGCTCTGGCGATTACGGCGATTCGGACGATTACGGCGGTTACGATGACGATTACGATGGTGATTACGACGAGGAGAACGAGGACGATGATAACGATGATAACTTCGGAGTACCGCCAACTTTCATACCAGATTTGAAACATCCACACCGGCATCATCATGGCGAGGAGACGATTGATTGGAAAGTGAGTGTAATAGAGTGACTTGCCACAATCACAACCATATTTTATTTTTTAATCGCATGAAATGTGCAATAAACGCAACGATCGAATATTTTTTATTCATATACGTTATCCATTTCAGAGTGAAGATGATGAACAAGAGATAATACCGAGAATGAGTCAAAGTGAATTAGATAACAAAACTACGACTACGGTAAGTGTCTTGTGGAATCAAACATCACTGCGATTGATTCCCTTTGATCAATGTTTATATTCGAGATAGACCATGACTCTACTACGATTTGACGTTAAGAAGATTCCTATTTCTGCACTCCTCATTCGCCATTTGCCATATCGCTTGCGGGGGAATCGTTGCGCTTTAAAAATTTAGAATAGCTACTGGGTATTGTGTATTTTATCGCTGGCCTCTATTTCGTTTTCGCAAACTGTATACTCCGTGCAATACGTGCGTTCAAAAGTGTGCTGTACAGATTGTGTCGCGAAAATCTCTCCGTAGACGTAAGCCTGAAACTTAGTTCTCTACTTGTACAATTTCTTGATCCCTTCAAACGTAACTAACCACTCGTATTTCGTGCCATACATCGCATCTACTAACGATTTCGCAGACAAGAACCACTGAACTTACTACATCATCACCATCAACAACTACAACTACCTCCACCACTACGACGACAACTACAACCACCACCCAAGCCACGCCAACGACCGTAACTTCTACTAGTAGCACCACAACGACCATCACATCAGCCGATATAACAGCAACAGCTAGTATCTCCACCGCTGTAGCCCCATCGATAGAATCTCCGCGATTGGAGACTACGAACGAGGAATCGTCGACGGAGAAAGCGAAACCCGTGGAACCCGCCGAACCCGTTACCATTTTACCAACCGTTCCTTCGGATATTACTACGACTCCTCCTCCTGTAACCACTCTGCCGCCTTTTAGCACATCGGCTATCCAGACTAGTGTCTTCGACAAAATCGAGACGGAGATCGTCGGTATTACTAATGTTACGACGGAAGAGGTAATGCTTACGTGCTTTAGCGCTTCTCTCATTTGTATAATAGTTCACGCCGCCTATACACACCAACTTCCTCGCGCTGTAGCGTATCGGTTTATCGCTTTGCTGAGACAAATTTATCGTCTTAATCAAAATCGTCTGTTATTAACGGTGCGTTAATAGCAGCTTAAATATGTATTCTACGTTATTACGCAAATTTCTCTCACATAAAATTATTACACCACTCTTCTCAACGCATAATTTATCATGCATTTTGATATGCAATCTTTTCTCGCCTAGTCGGAACAAACTACGACTTCCATGAAAGAATCGACTACTCTACCAACATTCATCGTCACGGACGTTAACACCACCACTACTCTTTCACCTACAATCGTAACGAATGTTAGCGCTTCTACTATTATATCTGTCATAATGAATGAGACAACGACTACGATGCCATCAACGTCGGATCTTCGCACAACGATGTCGAGCACAACACCGTCCACTACTAGCACGATCACAACCACAACCACGATCACGCCTTCTACTGCGGCACCTACAACCACCACAACAACGACAACACCTCGGATTACCACGGAGAGTATTGAGTATGGCCAAGTCAACTTTCCACCGAGACGCGATAGGAGATTAAAGAAGATACCAGTGACTGCCGGTAAACCATTGAGTTATGTCATTCCGGCCGATACCTTCACCGATTTTGAAGACGGCAACACGAGGAACCTGAAGTTGAGTTTATACTGGCAAGGTATACCACTCAAGACAACACACTGGCTTCAGTTCAATCATCATACCCAGGAAGTCTATGGATTGTAAGTTTATGCGATGTTTTTTATATTTATTTCTTTGATAAAGCAGAACATATTTTATTCTACAATCTCTCTATCAATAGGCCTCTCGAAAATGACATATCTACATGGAATTATGAACTAGTTGCTATGGATAGAGAAGGTGCCAACGTTACCGATGGTCTCGATATTCATGTTCAACAACATAAACTGAGTCGTAGCGTCAATCACGAATTTAGCATTTACTTAAAAATTGATAAACGAATCGAATTTCCAACAGATATCGATTGGGAACTTGAGGTGTGTATTAAATGTATAATACGTACAGTTATAACTTGACACTATTATATCTTCTAAATTCTGATAACTATTTTTGTTTCTTAATTTTTAATTGTTTTTCGATTATAAAAGGTAATCCGAAACTTGGCTGAACTTTACGGAGATAGTGACACCCAGCATATCACAGTTCGTTCTATCGATATCAATGCTGATCGTGAGCAAGCCATTTTCATATGGACTAATGATAGTCTTCCAAGAAGTAGCGAATGTCCGAGAGAACATATAAACAAATTATTGCGCGTAAGAACACAGAATTGCTGTTATGTTTTTCTTTTACAATTACACAAATTTAAAAAATAATATATATGTATTATTATCAGGTACTCATCGACAATGATGGAGATCCATCAGCTTCTCTAAAAGCAGTTCTCGCTCCAGAAATCAGGGTAAAGCGTGTCGTATTTCAAGGTATTGGACAATGCGAAGATATGAATTTGATATCTCGTCCCGAGATACCAAAAGTCTCTACCGAAGAGCCGAAAATGAATTTCCCGCCGGTACCGAGAAATCAAGTTGATCATGTTAATGCGACAGTTGGCCAATTGCTCGTATTTAAAGTGCCAGAAGTATGTGTTTTATTATTATAATTCTTATCATTTTTATCAATGTCAACAATGTAGATAATTATCTATATTTTTTAAGGATACATTCTTTGATGCCGAGGATGGATCGTCACGAAACATGAAAATGTCACTTTTAACTATTGACCGAAGACCTATTCCACCTTACGAGTGGCTGCAATTTGACAACAAAAATCAAGAATTTTACGGTGTGCCAATGATTACCGACATTGGTCGTAAGGAATATCAGTTGGTTGTCGTCGATAAAGAAGGTAGAAGAATATTTATTTTCTAAAACCGGAAACATTTATAACAATTGAATAATTAAAAATATTTCCTAGGTGCAAGTGCTACGGATGGATTGGTCGTCGTCGTTCATTCAGCACTTCCCATGGCACATACGGTAGAATTCTCGATGACGCTAGATATTTCCTACGATTCTTTCGCGCATTCTGCTCTTCAGAAGCGCAATTTTATCGAGAAACTACGTGATCTCTATGGGGACAGAGACACGAGCGCTATCTTGCTGCACAATATCTCAAATGGCAGTACTGTCATCACATGGCACAACAGAACTCTACCTACGTCATATTGTGCCCATGACGAAGTCAACAGGCTGCGATCTGTGCTTGTGAAAAGCGATAATGACCGACGTTCTGTAACAGACGAGGTATTGGATGTGATGGGTCTGAAATTCCCGGTGAAGCAGATTACAGTGATTCCCATGGGAATCTGCCTTGGTGAATTAACGGGCGTTCATTCGCCGGATAGCCACGTGCCACCAGTGGACGATTCGACATCCGTTGGCGCGTTCCATGATGATTATCTTCTCACTTTTGTCCTGCCAGCAATCATTATCGCCGCTATGCTCATTCTAGCGGGAATAATTGCATGCGTGTTACACAAGCGAAGACGTAGTGGGAAGATGAGTGTCAGTGAACAAGATGACGAGCGGCAGAGTTTCCGGAACAAAGGAATTCCTGTGATTTTCCAGGATGAGCTGGAGGAGAAACCGGATCCTGGTAACGATTATTTAACAGTATATTAATAGAAATATATTAGTTTGGCAATATATCTGTCTCTCACTGACACTTGGCGTGATTTCAGGCAATAAGTCACCCGTAATTCTGAAGGAAGAAAAGCCACCTCTTCCACCGCCCGAGTATCAGAAATCCGAGGACGGCGCTGATGTGCCGATGTTGCCTAAGGAGAACTCCGAGGAACCGTACCAACCGCCGCCGCCATTCGCCACGAATCGTGACACCAATCGACAAAATCGTCCCAAACCTACTCCAACATACAGGAAACCACCCCCCTATGTGCCTCCCTAACAAAATACGGTACACTCGCCTACGCGAAAATATATGCTAGCAATGCTCGGAGACTCACCGATACACAAGCAAAACCAAATTAATTATAAAAAGCAATCTCGAATTGGCGACGACGACGATCGTGGGACTCTGAACGTTTATAGCGACGTTTAAACAAAAGCTCTTCTCCATTCACCCGGTATGAGACAATATACTGTTTTGCATAACGTGAATGGAAGACTCTTCCGCGAGAACATTCTCCGAATTTGCGCGCGTTTTTACTTATTTTATATATGTATCAACAACGGCACATCTCACCATCGATTTAACGAAAAAAAAGAAAAAATATTCCTTAATCGATATTCGGTCGACATACACTCTCTCAATCATCTATATTTCACGCGAAAGAAAAAGGAAAGATTTTCTAGGGAGTATGGGAATACAAATCACGTGTTGCCTTTCGTAAAGAATTCAATTGTAGGGAAGGATCCACTGCTCCGAACTTGATACGCGAATTTAGTTTAGATCGTTGTAGAACCGAGACAGCGGTAGGGAATAAACGTACTTTATTCGACTCTGTAGATTCGAGACAGCAACGATACTCATAAATATTTCAATAATCAGTGCCATTTATTAAGCAATAAGGGTATCCGATTGTGAATAACAGTCGTACGTATAATTAATACGGTTCTACGGATTTATCGCAATTACTATATACAGAGAGTCTCCAGGTATCAAGAACGACGGATGTAACGAAATAATTATATTACGCACCTACAACGTATAACACTGCCAGAACAACAAATGCATGGTGTGTCGCCAAGCAAGAAAGTTTCGAGATATATGTATATATTTGTATTTAATATATAATTTATCATATATTAAATATAATATATATATAAAATATTTATATTTATATATAATATAATATTATATTAAATATAATATTATCTATTATATATATAATATCATATATTCTAGCTTCTTTTCTAAACCCTCCATGTAGGATAATTTGTTGCGAAATAAATAAAACGGAATTAATGTCACTCTCGTGAATGGATAAAACTAGCTTGGCGATCGCTATTAGTTAAGGAAAAAATATCAGAGAATTGAAATGTTTTTTTGAAACATTTAAAGGAACGATTATGATATGCAATGCCATTGCAAAGTGACAGCAAATGCTTCCATTGGCACAGTAGGCCATGCAGGTAACTTATCTAAGATAAGAAAACTAATTATAGGTAATATATACAAATATAAATATATATATGAATATATATATTAATACCTATTTGCCGTTCGATAAACGTCAGTCTGCAGTTGTTTAGATAATGTAATTTAAATACTGCCAGACCAATCAAGTTATTTAGCATTTATTTTTTGCTACGAAGGAGACCCACTGTTTGTTTCACGCACAATCCGACGCTTTGCAATTTTTATGACTTAACAATCGTAATATTTTATTTTATTTCTCAGATCCACGAATTGTTCACGAATGCGTACAAGCGAGTTGGCATTGAAGGCTTAACTCAGGATGAAAATAAAAATAAAAAAAACGTGATGCGCACGTTACACAGCGACGGGACTATTTAATTTAGATTTTTACATAGTTACCAAGCCAAAAAATAATTACTATTTAAAAAAGAGCGGAAGAGGTAAAGTAATAAGGTATATTTGTAACTGCGAAAAAGAACACTAAGAAACGTGGCTCGCACTCTTTAGGACGCATTTCTTTACAATGATTTTTGTAATTTTTTAACTGTCATGTTGCAAGACGTATACATAATGCACACAAACACATACACACGTTCTCATTTTATTCAGTGCGGCGAAAGAGTGCGAGATATGGTACAGATACGTAGGCAATCGTTTCTTTGATACCTCGATAGTTTCCTGATATTTTTGAAAAGGAAATACGAGAAACGAGTAAAAAAAAAGAAATTTCATATGCGTTCCGAATTTTCAAAGAGCTCTACACGCCGTTCATCATCGGAGAACGACGTGCGGAGCAATGAATTCACGGGCGCGCCTATATATTGGTGTGAATGCTGACGATTAATACGTATGTAAGATAATAACGAGGATGTTTCGTATGTGCAAGTTATCACGATATAATATTACGACTAATTAATTCGTGTCTTTGTATAACATAGAGGATTTAAGTGCATGGCAAAGGAAGCCACGTGATGTGCGACTCGCGTAAGGATTTTTCATTTTTTTTCGCGAATGTATCAAAACTGGTCAGATTTATGCAATCCTTGGAGAAACACGCTTTTTCGCTTGTATAACTAAAACGCATAGTCCTTGACCGTTTTGTGCTTTGTGCTCGCGAAAGACAAAGAAGGATCATCGGCCGCAGTCGCGTGTCAAAGACTTTCCTTCGCGGATATACCCTCTTCATCGCTCTCGTCTTGTTTATCGCAGAATTCTATAAAAGAGATAGGAGAGAGATTGCGATTGTCGCCCGTACGCGATTGCTTTCATATCGTGAACCAATATGTATAAGTATGTTTTCTTATTATTTTTATAATGTACGAATAAAGATCTTCTGTGTTAAATTTTACGCTAAGACTTGAATGCAACGCAATCCCACTTGCTGTTGCGAGGTGGGATTATCTTTAGGATTGTAATGTTCCTTTGTGCGCGATCTTCGTTGGAAGAATAAATATAAATCTGCGCGCGTGGAAAGAATGTTAAAAAAAAAACGAACGTCCAGTGTCAGATCTTTGTTAAATCAAAATTAGCATTTCACTACGGATACACTGGATAGGAGTTTCTATTTATTATTTCAGGCGAGATCCCCACAAAGTAATAATGCGGCTAATGGCGGAAAAGTAACGTAGCGGTATTTGAAAGTGAATGTGGATATGGTAAATCAGGAGTTTGCAATGTGTCACAAACGGAAGGAACATCCGTTTGTGATCTGCGGTAAACAAGTACAAGTCCATATCACGCTTCTAATCATATCATCGGTCTGATCGTTGCGTCGATTCCCTAAGCGCTGCAACTTGCGTTACTGTGAAAATGATGGTAATGTATAAAAATAGGCGTGTACGATATTTATAATATAGAGACAACATGTGGGTGAACTCTCGAGAGTTGAAGAAAGGGAAACTTCACAAATATAGCATACTTGCTTGCGGCGACTTTTCTGGCCTGTGTGAGAATGGATCGAAAGTATTTTATAACTGCATGTATAAAAGGGGACGGCAAATTGCTATTTACGACTATGGCCGCTTTCTGAGAGAAAATCGGGCTAACGTGGGACGGGCACGACGTGAAAAAGTTCCATTACACTACATTACAGAGAAAAGAAAAGAACTATCTCGCATCGCTTATACGAACGTGTTGTATACATAGCTATATACATATACACGCATTTATGTTATTTCGTTTCGAATTATGCTTTAGAGATGCAATTTATCCGAATTTAATCCTCTTATTTAAAGAGAGAGAAAGAGAGAGAAAAATATCTACATAAAGATATTTTAAAGCGTCGCTCGAAATGAAATAGCATAATTGTACATTATATACATAATATACATCTAAAAATATCATATCGACGGGAATTTTCAGATTATTTTTATTCACTGCGAAAACTTTCTATATATATATATATATATATATACATATATATCAGAAAATATTTGCATTGATATATTCGCGAATTGCGAGGCCGGAACATCTTTCGTACGAACGAGTTTCTCCGTTGAATAACAAAGCCATCGATATTTATCTTCTAAGTTTTTCGCTAAGTGACATATCTCGAGGGAGAGGAAATGGAAGAACCAAAATCCACGAAGATACAAAGTATCAGACCGAGCCCGAGATGGATCGCGTGCGTGCGATTATCTTGGGACCATGTAATGGTACGCTCGTCGGATAATCAATGAGAAAAGTTATGTCGAATTAATGATATACATATACAGATATCTCTCCGAGACTAGTATACTGACAAAGAAACACGTGTAAAGTTAAGAGTTAATAAAACCATTTTAGGATACTGCATGATTCGTCTTTGCGCTTACTCTTTAAGAGTGAGTGAGTCGTGATTGGAGATATTATCTCCAATCACGAGAATCCCACAATAACCAGTCAGACAATTACGGTCACGCGACGAAAATTAATTTTACTTAATCGCATTTAACTTTGATTAATTTTTGACTTCATTCTAATCTTCTGTTTTATATATATATATATATATATGATTTTTGATTATTATATATTATACCATATAATTATTATATAACATATATGATTATATATGATATATATCTATACGATTATTACATAAAAAAAGATTAAGTTTCAATTAAATTATGAACTAAATAAATTATAATATATTTTATACTTGGAATGAAATTTAAATTTAGTGCTTGAAAAATAACTTCTTTATAGTTTTCGTAAAGAAACTAAAGACCAATATAATTAAGAGAAATCCATGCATAAAAGTGACTCGGTATCTTGTAGATTAAATTGCAAAGAAATACATTAAACATGATGTAATATGAATTTCCATGATTATATAAGATTTTCAAGACAGCGATACGATTCTTTATTATTTGTGTTAATATTTCATGTCGACATGCAGAGTAGTTTAGCAAATAATGTATTTCTTCGTACACTGACTTGCATCATACAAAGAAATAGATACATAGGTTCACACTAATTGTTTTAGACAAAATTACGTCTTGCTACAGAAGAACGACAAGGAAACTTAAACGGCAAGAATTTCTGTCGGAAATAATAGAGTAAGTAAACATATATATATATATATATATATATATATATATATATATATATGTATATATATCTTTGTTTAAAGATGGCTAACAATTAGAACATATTATCGTTCCTATATAATATATATAAAAAATAATAAAAAAAATATAATATAATATTTAAAATATTATAAATTATATAATATATAATATGTATATAATATACATATTCTAAATTTCGATTAAAAATTAGAAATATTATAAGTGCGTTTGTGAAATTTGAATATCTTTTAACTGTTATTTATGTATTTATTGTTTTGTTATTTTATTACATGTTTCTCATGTATGTAAAATTGAGTTTCACAACAATTATCTTATATGAATTCTTGAAAAGAATTCGTCGCAATTCACTGCGTTTCAAGGATTGATCGAATTGAGAAGATAAAATGCTGCCGTTTGAACAATCTAGACATTTGGTGGCGCACTGTATGTAAAAATAGAAACACTTAGCAAAATTAATTTACATCTGAAGAGACGTTTCACAAATAATTGAACATATTGATGTTTAATAATAAGATCCTTCAGCAATCATTAATTTTTATTTAAGTTGGAATTCTCTTCATTAGCATTAAAAACGTAATTATGACGCTGTAGCTTGCAACATGTTTCGTGACGTAATCTCAAACAACGTTATCTACGAGTGATAAATAGAGTGTGCCACTCGAGTGATTAGATCATTCGCAAACGTGAAGGGAGATAGCTAAACATTTCAAAGGAATTCTCAATCTAATCTTTTGTTATTACAACTTTATTAGTTAAAACAAATCTTTTCTACAACAGCATCAGATATGGATACAAGCAACAAGACGCATTGTGTTTTATTTTACTCGGCGATAAAAACTGTCAAAAGATGCATTTTTTAAACATTACGTTGCAAAAAAAGTCGCATGTATTTTATTAAAACATTATTGAATACGCGCGAATTTGTATTTAAAAATAACAATACAAAAAATAGAATAAAACTGATTGTAATGGCGATACCAACGATAAATCACACTGTTAGCTTTACATACCATGACATTTTTTAAACATAAGGAATTTTTGGATCTAATCATCGCTACTTTTGTCTGGAGAACTAATGCCATTGTTTCTTACATCAAATTGAAACCTTTATTTTTCTTTTTTTATTGTTTTTTAGTTTATAACCCTGATTTTTTTATTCTGATTATGTTTATAGTAATTAGTATTATATAGTTTAACATTGAAAATGACTCGATAGGAATCGAAACTTTGTCTGTAACCTACATATAACACTTTTATATTTATTACCTTTTGTTAGTGTACATTAAATATATTAAATCTATTATTTTTGGCTCGTAGTCTTTCTCAATATATTTCTTTTAAAAAAAATAGAAAAATTAATTTCATTTAAATTACCGAGTAAAATTAAAAATAAAATTAGCGTAGCGACTTTAACGGAGTAGAGTTGTTCAGGAAAATAATAGATTCTTTATACTAACACATTGAACAAAGAGATTTGTTTAATACTGGGCAACGGAATGAATCGTAAGAAAAAAATTATATGTATTCACATATAGAAAAAAGATTCTTATGATGAGATACCGAGTTCATTTTGAGTAAATGCTAGAAGTCTGTAGGCAGAATTGAAAAAAATAATAGGTCATTTTGAAGGGAATTTAATAAACTTTAAGATAACGTTATATAAAATTTAATTCAAATTCCATTTTTTTTTAATTAAAGAAATGTAAAAAGTGAGCAAAAATCGCAAAGTCAAAAAATTGTGCTCCTAATATGAGATGCTCCGAGAAATAGATAGTAAAACGCAAAGTACATCAGTAAAAAATTTTATTTAATTTTATTTATGTTTCTAAAATATAAACAAACATAGCCAGCGTGCGCGAAAAATGAATGTGATAGATTATATCCAGAACTTGTCTTCTAGTTTGAATCAAGCATCGCAGAAACTCAACGTTTATTCCGGTTTTTTTTTTTATTATTGTACAATAATTTATACTTTTATACTTTTGCAACGATTTTCATTATAATAGGAGCATGATTTATTTCATATTAGAAACCTTGAATATCTCATATTTCTACGTCTTATGATCATCAAATCTAACTTCTATAATTAAACAATTCAACATATCCCGTATTTTTCTATTAACGATCTTATTCTCATTACATGAAAAATTTATTGCCAAATAGTTATTTATTAAATAATAAACAAAGTTTAAAGAAACCTGAAGCCATTCAAATTCTAAAATCTTGTTTTATAACTACAGGCATGATCTAATAAATTTTCTATTAAATATTTTTCAATCCAAGAGCAATAAATTCAGTAGAACTAATAAGCATATTAGTTTAATAGAAACACTGCTATCTCATATCAGGCGTTTATCTCGTAATAGGGGGCTTTCCTCTATGAATAAGACAGAGCAGTTATTATTTATCGATCATCGATCTGTCGGCGTCGCATGTGCCGCACTGTATGCACGTGCAGTGAGCACGCGTGGTGGGCGCGCACGTGTAAATATTTACCGGCGCATGCGCGGCTGGCGCGTCCACGCGTCACGTGACCGCGCGCGATATAAAGCGATGCTGACGCGCCGGCCGGTATTGCTGCTGTCGGAGTAGGACGCGTAGCTTGCCGATCGCTTTCCCGATCACAGAGGAAAAAAGCGAAGACGAAAGAGAAACTCGACGACCGCGTGAAAAATATACAAAAGGGACGCGCGTAAGACAGTGACGCGTTCGTAAGACTTCAATCAGTTTTTTTCTTGCGTTTCTGAGTTAGCGAAACCCGCGGGTTTCGCGAAGTTAGAAAATCGCGGAGGCCGCGAATCGCGTCGGCCTCTCGTCATTCTGGAAAACGTTACGGGATTCTAACGTGATTGTCCAGACGATCCCGACGTTTCCTCGACGTATTGGTGATCACGGGACGCGAGTGCTTGTGCGGCCGATCGACGCGAATCGACGCGCAAGCAATCAAGACGAGCGAGTGCAGATTTTACTTGGACCTCGATTTCGTGGACTTCAATTTCCCGCAGACTCTCAAAAAGAATCGGACACAAATATGGGTTCGAAGGACGAGTGGGACTATTTCCGGAATGGTAAAAAAAAAAAAATAAGAAATATTTTAATGTTTGTTTCTCAAAGTTGCGCTCCGCTTAGAGATTTTTATTACATAAACATAAATTTGAATTCGCGATCGCGCGAATCTGGAATGAACTTGCAAATTTCATGCGAATTTGAATCGCAAATGAATACAACGTGCGAATATTTGTGCAGAATAGAAATTATGAGGAAAATGGATAAGATCTCAGAGGAAATTGTAACTCTTCGATAATTAATTCCCACGGCTATTGTATTTAATTATACGTATAAAATAGACAATTTTCCTGCAAATCACACACGGGCACTCGGCCGTTACCGTTTTCCTCGTACATCTGATAAGCACGCACGGAAATTATTGATTAGCCACTTTGTCAATCGTCGTGCATTCAATATGCATATAACCGGGATATTTCTGTGCTTAACATTACGATCAGTGCTGGGACTGGTAGCCGCTGGTATCTCGTTTCCAGATTAACCACGGCGGACGAATGCATTCGCGATAATTTCTATCACGGCTAAGTTAATTGAATCATATTGCGAAAGCAGCACGAGCCAATTTCATTGTAAAACAGAATTTTCTTTTTCTTAGAAAAACCATACAAGTCTCTACGTGAAAAAATGTGATGATCAAGAATGCGTTTCAAACAAAATGAGCATAATTGATTCTTGGCCTTTTAAACATCAGTTAAATTCCACAAAGATTATCTTTTTTACCTTTGTGCTGGCAATTACTTTCTTTCTCTTCTCTCTCTTTCTCTCTTGATATGTTTAATACTTGAAATGTTTTCTTACTAAGTAAGAAGTTGGACAATGAGTCAGTCAACTTTTTCATTTCATTGTTGATATATTTCTTCAAGCTTTATGAAATTGGGAAAGATGAGCAGCACGTGTAAATCTCTTTCTTCTATTCACAAAGTTTTTTTCCTCTGGAATTGAGATCCTGTGAAAACTTCGTTCTCTGAAATAACCGCGTGGCGTCTCGCTTGTTTTTCTCTCGTGAAATTATCGATCCTTCGCCAACCTTAATTTTTCAAATAATAATATCTTACTAGAAATCTTTCGCTGCGAGACATTTGCACGCGATTACTCTCGATTGGTTTTTTACAACTGCCGTTGTTAGCTTTAATGATCGCAAATATTGACTTAATCGAATGATATACAGATTACATTTTAAAGATCCTTTAAATCGTTCATCAATTTTAATTCATTCATCTCTACAGCATTAGATTGTGCTCACATGTTAAAAC
>Ga0157364_1002586_pt1 | contig 16968 bp, 13 predicted proteins | sample AttsexASBM2_FD_111476 | JGI IMG/M metagenome (GOLD analysis project Ga0157364, IMG submission 111476) | Fungus gardens microbial communities from leaf cutter ant in Ribeirão Preto, State of São Paulo, Brazil - Atta sexdens ASBM2 | ecosystem: Host-associated > Fungi > Mycelium > Unclassified ... | reverse complement strand
GCTTATCATAGAACCTACCAAGAAAATGGTAGCAATATATACAGTTGGAGATTTAATCCTGATTGATTCATGAGAACATGAATATTAAAATTGGAGTATTATTATGATTGCCATGATCTATACCTTATATTCTACAGGTGTTTGTCTTATGTTGGACATGTATTGGTGTTTGTTCCATTTGTAACTTATATTTGAATGCACCTTGTGTTACATTCATATTTTATCAGTTAGTGCCTCATATAATAGTGGAGGCTTCATCATGTTTTCCTCATTCCTCTCTCATTGCTTTCCTAAAAATGCTTAATCTATTCCTTGTGGTCTTTAGGTATATATAGTTGTAGATACAGTCCTGTATCTTTACACTTTACTAATTGATTATCTTTTCTACTCTTACTCAAGTCTTTATCTAATTTGCAACCTGAGCCAAGCTTAGGATTGCAACAGAATAGGTAGAGAAATTCTCAAGATATTAGCTTGGTTGCCTTTTGTCAGTTTAGGAGTAGATGTATTTTTTGTGGGTTTTCTATTGAATTGAGAAGAAATACATTATCTAAAAGATATAGATATATCCTTGTCATTAGCCATTAGTTTGTCCCAACTGGACTCATATATAGCAGATAAAAATTTCTAGATAGAAAACCCAAACTTTGCAATTTGTGGAATATCTTTAGCCATTCTATTCTCTAATGGATATTGTTTGATGAATTTGGCCATCCTAAGAAAACATGTGACATTTGTTACATCTCTAGCTAAGTATTCATTTATACCAAACAAGAAGATAAAATAAAAATCATTATCCCACAGTTGTAAATCTGCAGGTTGATTGGCTTAATATGGAATAACCAAAGGTTCCAGACCTTGAAAAGGTAACACATTATTAGTCTCCAATGTATAAGGTATGTACATAGAGTCTTTTACAGGCTCCATAAGTACAGTTTCCAAAGACACATTCTTTAATAGTGTATAGGATAGAGAAGAGCTTTATATTTTCTCATTTTCAACTTGTTCTACTCATATCAATTTCTAGACTTGGCTTGCATTTGTTCTGCATATACTATAGATGAAGTAGTAGAATTAACAGAAGTTCCTCTTAAACTATTAGTACTAAAAGAAAAGAATTGTTCTCTGGGTAAATCAATTTCAATATCTATTAAATAATATTTGGAAAGGTAAAGTTGGTTGTTCTGAGGCTTAGAAGTAGAAGGATATAATGTATTCACTAATTCTCTTATAGGTGCTACCATACAAGATAGTGGTAAGAGAGAAAGAAATGATACTTGTTTCAACCCTACTTTTATCTTCTCATGCATTTTCTTTATTTTTTTAAAATAAAATTCTCTGCTTTTATATTCTTCCCCTTCTTTCTGATCTCAAAGCCTATTCTTAGCTTTCTGCTATAGTTGATCTTGAATAGTAATAACTTTTTTGTTAAAGACAAACTCTACAGTTGCTAACCATTTCAACTAATTGTTCTATCTATAATCAATGTATATTCTTAAGTACTGTTCTAACTTCTAATCTATTCTCTCTGTCTGTCTGTCTATCCATGGATAAAAAGCTGTTGATAACTTCATTTCAATTTATAACATCTCATTTAACTCTTTTATTAACACTATTGTCAAGAATGCAAAGAGTGGACTTAGTTGTTTCTCATTTTCCTTTTCATTTTCATTTTCTTTTCAATTTATTTTTCATTTTTCTATCTTTATAACTTAGGGCTAGAGTTAGTGATGACATCACTCGGTCATACATCAGTCACATCAGATAACATAGTGATTGTGACAGTCACAAGTCACAAGTCACAGGGAAGAATGTAGAAGATTCTAGAAGGATGACGTTATACAATATGTTTAATGTATGTTGACCTTGAGGTATACATATGGCTGTTTAGAGTAGGGTAGAAATAGCTAGCATGGACCATGAGTCTTAGGTATATAAAGGTAGATGATCTTGTACAGAGTTCTCTATTGAGTTCTCTTGTATAATTCTTATACAAGGTTCTTTCTTTTGACCAACTCTAAGGTCTTAAGTTCATAACAACTATAGCAAACTGTGGATCTTTGTCCAAAATTACACTCTCTGGCAATCTATACAACTTCCACACATTTCTTCTACACAACTTCACTAACTCTTCTAGTATTATTTTTCTGTTGTCACTATAAAATATAACATCTTTGGAAACCTACCATATACTACCAAAATCAAATTATAACCCTTGATACTAGTAACTTTATAATAAAGTCCACTAATATATGTTGCCATAGTTTTTCTGGTACTGCATTTGGTCTTTGTTCTCCTGCTAGCATCTCTGTTCTATTCTTTATTCTCTAACACTGATTATATCTCTCTACATATCACTTTACTTTCTTCATAACTTCTAGCCACCAATAACTTCTAGTGACAAATTCTACTGTCTTCCACTGTCTTTTATATCTTGCTATTGGTATATCATGATGTAACTGAATAATTTCCAACCTCAAACTCTCATTCTTTAGAATATACACTTTTTTCTCTTTTAACACTAATTTATCATTTCTCAATACTTTTTCTTCATTTTACTTCATCTCTTCTACTGCTTTTACTATATTATCATTCCTTGTCTTTGATTTTTTAATTTTCAATGATTTCTTCTTTAGCTTCTTCAATCAACAATTGTTCTTTCCCCATTGCTCTAATCTCCAACTACTTCTTCAACATTATCTGATTTTCATTATCCCTCTCTACATCTTCTGTCTAATCTACTCTTCTACTCAAACTGTTTGCTCTATTCATACTTTTACCAGTTATATGCTTCAAAGCATAATCAAATCTTGAAAAAAATATAAGGTTCATATAGTCTGTCTTTGATTCAACTTCTAAGCCTTCATAAAGTACTCTAAGTTTTCATGATCTGTCCATATTTCAAACTGACTCTTGGCTCTGTTATGAACTTAGGTTCTTAGGGTTGGACAAAAGAACAACTCTTGTATAGGAGTAATACAAGAGAACTCAATAGAGATCTCTTTACAAACTAGTTTACCTTTTATACTACTACTGATGGTTTGTGCTCACTACTGTGCACCCTACCCTAAATGACCATGTGTAGAACATGAGGTCAACATGTGGTATCCATGTTGTATGACGTCATTTGTTCTAGAACCTTCTACTTCATTCTCCCAAGTCTCATGACCAATGTTGTGACCACACTATCAGATTGTGACTGATGTGCCAGTGTGACTGATCACTTCTGACCCTAACCCTAACTGTTCCAAAAATAGAAAAATAGAAAAATCAAAAGTAAATCAAAAGAAAAATAAACAAAGTCCACTTCTTGTGATCTTGATAGGCTCCTTCTAAAAAATTCCTTTATACTTCTAAACATCTAATGATCACCAATGGTACATACCCATCTAAACACATCTGATTCATCTGACTCTATTATAGATAACACTTACCTAACATCCAATCTACTTAAAACATCTGTGAAAGTAGATATCTTCCTTCTAATCTACTCATATTCTTCTGGTACAAATCTACCTAGTTTCATTTTATGTCTGATCACTCCATAACTGATTATATGGTTTTATTACAATCTCCATAAAACTTCAGACTCCATTCTGAGAACTTGAGTGTACCTAGAGTAGTTACCTGTCTTCTCCAATCTTTGAATATAGTTTTAGTTACTAAATACTAGTATTTAATATGCATAGGCACTCTGTGGTTTCTTACCTTGAAAATCAACCAGTGTAGTGCACTGTTCTGGATGCCTATGCTTAGAAGTCTGACTTTTCTTATATTCCACTTCCTATTAATACTTTCTTTCTAAATATGATTACTAGAAACTACAAAGGTATAGTATATTTACTGAAACCAAGGTTATTTACAATTTACATCTGTACATCATAAATAATATTTTCATGCTTTATCTGACATCTTCTATAATTTTCCTATAGATAGTTCCTTCTTCTTGATATATTCTATAAGGAAACTTACTCTTTTGCTTTTAACATTTCTACCAAAGTCCTCAGAGTTTGAAACCTCAGGTAGCCCAATACTATCAACTAAGCCTGCAGTATCTGTTATTCTGACTTGAGATCAAATACTACTGCCAAAGCCTATAGTACTTTTTTATTTAACCTTACTACTTGTTGCTGCTTCCTCTGAGCTTGATCTCTTACCCATTATTAATGGTAATCCCCTCTTATCTTCTAGATACTTTTATCAAAATGCCCCTAATAATGCTGCTTTCATTATTCCTTCTCAAATAAGCTGATTTAGAAGTTTAAAATGTAAATCTTAGCTATATAGAATGTTTGTTCTCTCTAGAGATCTTACTCTGTTTTCTTAGGTTCTCCTAGAGATTTTTGTTATGAATTTCATAGTTTCTTTCCACTTTATTTAATGGCTTCAAAATATAAGCAACTAGTCTCTACTTCTTATCTATTAACAACACTCTACATATAACAAAGTCCAATTTATCTACTTCAACTCTCATCTCTTTGTCTAATTCTGATATTACTAAGACTGGCTCTATTATAAATATTTTCTTTAGCTTCTCAAATACCTTTTGCTGTCTTTCTCTTCAATTCCACTTTATATCTTTTCTTGTTATCTCATAAAAGAGCTTTGCTATACTTGAAAAGTCTTTAACAAACTGCCTGTAATAATTTGCCAATTTCAAGAACTTTTGCACATCATTCACTCCTCTTGGTATTGGCCACTTCACTACTCTCTGAATATGTTTTACAAATAAATCATTCTTTACCATTCTTCTCAGTATTTTCTCCACTATATTGTTATGTCCCTTCTCTATCTCTTTTCCTACTATTATATCATCAATAAATGCTACTACATCTCCTGTCTCTATTAAAACCCTTAGCAGATCATTTATTATTGCCTGAAAAGTCACTGGTGAATCAGTATATCCAAAGAACATTACTATTAGCTTATAGGCACCCTCTAGCATTGAGAATGCTGCTTTCTACTTATTGCTTTCCTTGATCCTCACATTATTATACTTCTACTTCAAGTCCATCTTCATATACATCTTCTTCTTTCCTATATTATCTATTAGATCTGAGATCAGTGGCAATGAATAATTGTTCTTAGTTATCCAACTGTTTAAATATAATAATCTTGCACCATTCTCTTCTTTCTATTCTTCTTTGGCACAAAGAATACCAGTGACATTTGCAGTAACTTTAATAGTTCAATATATCTCTTTCTCAACTGATTCTTTAAAAATCTCTGAACCTCCTCTCTCTCTATTCTAAAAAATGGGTATATTTCCCTCTTCTTCAGAACAAATTCTTTTCTAAGATCTATAGCATAATCCTATAGCACCCTTATTGTTATGGGACACTTTGGACATGAACAATTTTTATTTTCTTTTTCTTTTATTTTCTGACTTTATAGGAATTTTCTTTTCTTTTTCTTTTTCTTTTGGACAATGAAGAGGCATGTGACACTGCAGTCACATGACATGTCACATGATGTGATTTCATAGGTCTAGAAGGTGGTAGAAGGATCTAGAAGATGACGTCAGAGCACATGAATATAACATGGTGATCTTGAGGCAAACATGAGAAAGGGGCATGGACATAAGGGCAGAGTTAATTATTAGTAGCACGGACCATGAGGACTTTGTATATATAGGACCCTAATTAAGCAGAGACTCCTTGTCAAGTTCTCTTGTGAAATTCCCACTTGATATCTGTCTTAAGAGATTTATTGCTTGTGTAATCATTTGTCCTTGTGATAAGTGGTTGTCACAACACTTATTGGTATCCTTTCTAACTCTTTCTTCTCAAACATCTTCAAATATTTATAGAACCTTTTAGGAACCATTTAATCATGGCATCCCCAATATTATACTCTACTTCTGACCTACTACTACATAAATCTCTATTCTTTCTTTATGTTCTCTATAAAACTCTATCTCTACCATATGTTCTATTGGTCCCTTATGGTTGAAGATACCATTCACATTTCTTATATAGATTAGTTTCTCTAGCTTTTTTTCTTAAACTTATTCTTTCTCACAAATTCCAAACTCATTACTAGTCCAGTTGCTCCACTATCCAACAATGTTTCTACAGTAATTCCTTCTTCTTCTTCTTCCTACTTTAACCTTATTTTTACTATTACTTCTCCTAATAAATTTTTCTTTCTCTCTTTCCCTTTGTTGGGAACTCCTGCTTGTATTATTCTACTCATCAGAACTTCAAATTTATTATTTGATGACTGATGTTCTAATCCTCCAACTTCTACCCTTTTATTCTCTTCAATATTCCTTCTATTTCTACAGTTATAGATAATGTACCCAAAACCTCTACATACAAAACACTCTCTTTCCTATATCTTTATTTCTCTATTTATTTCTCTTTATCTTTTCTACTCCTTTTGTCATCTTCACTCTCTTTCTGCCTATTTTTCCTTCACATCTCTCATCTTCTCAATCCTTTCCTACTCAACTTTGATTTTCTTCTTTTTCTTTATCTTCTTCCTTGTTATTTTCTTCTAAATTTTCATACATACACTCTCTCTATCCTTCTCCACTCTTTTTTGTCTTCAATTTCTCTCCTTCTGTTTTCTCTTTTGATTCTATTCAACCTTTCTAATTCTTCTTGCATTCATTTATAATTTTCACATTTTTTAACACCTGCTGCATTAATTCCATCGCTTTTTCTTTCTGCCTCAATTCTTCTATCAACTCCTTTGTGTTCAATCCATCATATATCTCTGTTGCTATAACATCAACAACCGAAATTTCCACAAATTTTCTCTGTAAGTATGAGTTGGTATAATATTCTTTTTACCCAACCACATACTATCTACTGACTATCTATCTACTACTCTACTAGCTACTATTCTAATAAACACTAGATATTATCCATCAAAAGAGAATCTCTACTCTAGATGTTCTCTTACTGGACAATGTCATCTCTCTATATGAAAAGATTACAATAGACCTTTAGCTTAAGACTACTACTGAAAAAAAACAAGTATACTAAAGTAATACTACCCACTTATATGATAGATACATCTAGATGTTAGCCTAAGCCTGGTCAATACTATCTATGACAATCTTCCAGTAACTGCTACCTACTTCTTAAGCCTAGAGCTTGGCTATATAAAGTTTGTAGTAATTAGCTATACTAGTCACACACTGAGGATAATAAAAGAATGAAAGTAAGAAGGCTACAAGATACAGTGTTCTTGAAGAGAGTCAAGTTCCACTATTGTAACAACTACTAACCTAAACAGTAAATGGATCACTAAGTAGTCTTATATTATGAAGAGTCTTATAGAGATTACAAGAGAACTTAATAAGAAGATATTGCTATCCTATATATACTAATATTACATAGTCTATGCTATCAATAAATAATCCTATTCTAAAGTATATATATTGTCTATAAGTTTACTATATAAAGATAACATCAAATCAAGAAAAATAAATTAAGAAATAAGAGTTTAAGTATATTATAATATTCTTAGTATAAAGTTATTCTCTTATATATACTAGACTAATAGTTTATATTTGGCTATATATAACCTATTCTCAAGATTATGTATTATATATAAGGCTAACATATAGTTATTATGACAGTTATGTCACTATTCCTTAACTAAGTTTAATAAAGAAAAAACTAATATAAGGAAAATTTTGTTTCTCTAAAAAAAGATATAATATTAGAATATGTTATAAGTTTAGTTATACTTATTTTTTGTTTTTTAAAATCAATAATTTATTATGCAGGGTGTAAAGACAGTCTGTGGTAACTACATAGTAGCTACATACATTTAGATAGAGACAATATAAAGGAGAAAAAAGTAGGAAGAAAATTAAAGTAAAGAAAGTAAAAGGAATAAGAAGAACATGTGCAAATTGACTGTTAAACTCTAGAAATAGAATGAAATAAGCTACTATATTCCATCTCAGATTCTAATATTTGTTAAATCTTTTGCATTCATGCAGAATATGACATTTTATTTCAATCAGATATTGTCCACAAGGACATGTGAATTCTACTTGAGGGAAAAATCTCAGATGATATTCTCCTATAGAAGTGTGATTAACAATGGCTCTTGAAGCTCTCATACATAGTAAGTTAGAATGACCAAAGTATTTTAGCCATGAACCTCCTTTAGAATACATCAGTTTAATGATGTTTGAGTTGTCATCAAAAAGTTCTAAGAAATTTCTTCCTTTGGTGTCTGAGGCTTGGAACATTATCTTTTAGGCATTAAGGGTTTTGTCACACTCGGTCTTTTAACTGAACTCCCATGAAGATTTGCATAGAAGAATAGGTATGAAGTTGAATCTTTTTATTTCTTTATCAACTATGTTGTGTAAGAACCATTTGTCTTAACTTGGGCATTTCCAAAATTCAATGGAGTTATGATGATCTCTTTTGAAAAACTCCACAAGTTTCTTAAAGATTGATAATATCTGGACTTGGTACAAATAGATAAAAGAGTCAAAGATTCTTTTAGCCGCATGTATAGAGTCTATAATAACAACAATGTATTTGATACTGTTTAGTTGGGTGGCCTGATTTAAGCCATACCTGATCACAAATAGTTTAGCCTCAGTAGAAGTAATATTGATTGCATGATGAAGTGTCTTGATAATAGGATTATTATGGACATGGATATGAGTGATAGATGTGGCTACTTGATTTTTAATACCCACATTAGATACAATGACAGCCATTCTAAGATCTACCAATGCCTGGAGTATGAGTTCATCATACTTGCACATGTGAGCTTTTTTACTTTTAATATTTTTTTATCTGATAAGTAAAAATAGAAACAACTAGGAACAATATTAATCAGCCTGTTTCCTGGAGAAAATTTGCAACTAAAAGGGTTAAAAAAATTAAAGATTATGTTCAATCTATTATTGTTGTAGCAACCACTTGCTGGAATGGCACTTGTAGTTTGCTTACTTCAGCAAAGCTCTCAGATAGTCATCTAGTAGTGGGGATTACAAGAGAACTCGACAAGAAGCCCTCGCTGCATTGCTCCTCTATATATACTATTACATCGTGGTCCATGTTACAACAATGTGTCTACCTCATGTCCTATTACTTATCCACTATGTGTTTTCCTTAAGGCCACTATGCTTCCTACATATGCCCTGATGTCATACTCTTAATCTCTGCTGTACATGTGCACACCATGTGTATACCATGAGGAATCCTTGTCCCTTGACATCATCCCTAACCCTAACTCTTAATCTAGACTCCTTTCAATCCTTCTAGACCGTTAGTCCTTCCAGACTGCTCTAGACTCTATCACATGACTTCCAGGTCATGTGCCTATCTCCTATCTCTCTTCCATTATAGACTAATAATTATAATACTTAATCCTAACCCTAGTCCAAGTCTGTCCACACACTCGTCTTATAACAATTATCTACATCCACAATGGAACCTTTAATATTCAATTGCTGTTTGAGAGTTAGCCTTTCAAGTAATAAACAATAATCGTTGTCAGTAGTTGAGTATCTTGACTCCAACATTGATTTAATAATATGGTTTGTCAGTAGCAATTGTGTTCTGAGTTGTGATCTGCCACTGAGTTTTTGCAGGTGTAAGTGAATTGGAATAAGACCAGTGATTGCTTTAATGCCTAATGAGAGAGAAGTTTGAAAAGCTCCTAAAATCCATAAGATAGCTCTTTATTGCATATTTCTGAGTTCTTTGAAAGGATAGACCAAGAGAGCTTTGTTGTAAAATCACAACAGAAATTCATATAGTGCAATAGGCAAGATATACATTTTGTATAGAAGGTATTTTTGGGAGGGAATGTGTCTTCTCAACAAGTTTCTGAGTGTTTTCACACTTTTGACAGTAGAAATTGCCTTGTTCACATAAAAATTGATATGTTGGTGAAATGTCAGCTTTCTGTCAAAGATAAATCCCAGATAGCACCATGTTTCCTTGGAACAAAGAATAGGGCCTTTTAAGATAGTAAGATCTAATGAAGGAGGATTAAAGACTCCATGTACTTTAGAAAAATGGAAAACTTCCATTTTCCCATGTTCAATAGCAAGTCCAAACTGTTTGAGAAGAGATGATGTGATTTGGTAACTACAAAAAAGATTGGAGTTTAATCTTTTTTCAAAAATATGAAAAGCAGGTGAAAGATATAACACCAATAAAATAAGAGAAAAATCTGAATCTTGTTCAACCCCAATGTCAATATTAAAGAAAGGAGAAGAAAAGTTGTTCCAAAAATACTTTGTTTTTCTACCTACTAGATAATTTCAGAAGAATTGAGAAATCTTGAAGTCAAATCCAGCTTTGTCCAAGATAAGTGGAAGTAATTAGTAATTGAGAGAAGGAAAAAACTGTGCAATATCAAATACTAAATGTTGTAGCAACCACTAGACCAGTGTCCAATAGCAGCACAAGCGGTAAATCTCAAAGGCGGATATCTAGTAGGGAACATGAGTTGTGTATTCACAAGAGAACTCGACAGGGAACCACAACAGTATTCTACCAACTATTTATATAAGTATCCATGGTCCGTGCTATAACTGTGCATTGTTCTATTCTAATGTCCATGCCCTGTCCTCATGTCTATTACTCATCCATTATACGTCTTCCTCAAGGCCACTATGCCATGTCCATGTGCCCTAATGTCATACTCTTTAATCTTTATTATACATGTGTGCACCATGTGTACACCATGAAAAATCTATGTTCCTTGACATCACTCCATCTCTAGACTCTTCCTGATCCTTCTAGACCCTAAGTTCTTCCAGACCACTCTAGACTCCTCTAGGCCTATAACATTATGTTATGTGACTTCCCAGTCATATGCCCTCTCTTTCTTGTCATAGACTAATAATATAACTACTACTATATCTTATCTCTGTCCTAATCCTAACCCTAAAGTCTGTCCATACTCTCGTCTTATAACACCAAAGTACTAGTTGAGAAATTTTTGACCCAATCTGCATAGATGAGATAAGTTAGAATAATTCTAGCATCAGTAGTAGATCATTGTTTGTTTAAGTCTACCCAATTGACAAGGGTGGATAATGTTCTTGAATAGTGATTAGAACTGAAGCCTTTTGCCAATAACATTTTCAATTAGTTTACTAAGTATGTTCAGAAGAACAATTGGCCTAAACATCTTTGAAGTATTATATAAAGCCTTGTTAGGCTTAGAAATAATGATTGATGTTGACATTCTGAAGTGTGATGGCTAATGTCCTAAATCAATATATGTATTAGCTATATTGATAAAGCTTTTAAGGCATAACTTGTTGTTAATGATGGCTTTGAGGTGTCTCCAGAATAGTTTATTGGGTTTAGGAGTCAAAATGTTGTTGCATTTGTTAATAGACATTTTGAACTCCTCTTCAGAAAAGAACATCCAATGGGTGACCATTTTATTTGGAACTTCTTCTAACAAATCTGTATTGACTTATCAATATTGTGCTGAATTGAATGATTCATGAAGATCCTACCAAAGGTCAACAAGTTCCAAACAAGGTTGTTCATTATATTGATCACTTCAATAGCTGGGAGTTTTCTCTTTTTAACCCAATTCATGAGTTCTCAAGGACTACTGTTTTTATCCGCAATTTCCTAGATTTTTGTGTTGAAAAATCCTTGTTTGGTCTTTTTGACTACTCTTTTGAAAGTTTGCCAGTCTTCCAAATGTCTTGACAATCTGTACTCCTTTAGTTCCCTCTGACATTCATCATTCCACTATAATTTTAGATATTTGGTAATGTTGATGATTTTTGAGTGTTTGAACCAAATTTTGTCTGTATTATATGTAAATTCTTGTACTACTTGTTTAAGATCTTTCTTGCTAGTGATATATTTTGTATTTAATCTTTTGACAGACTCAGTGAGCTTAGCAATGAAATTTCTTTTTTCTTCACTGTTTTTGATGATTGTTTGTTTTTTGGTTTGTATGTATTTCTCAAAAATCATAATGTTAACCATAAGTGAAGCATGGTCTGATGACAGTCTCTATTTGGGATAAATTGTGTGATTATTAAATTCTGCTGAAGTCAGTTAGAGGAACATAAGATCAATGACTGAGTTCGAATTGTTCTAATTATCTGCATACCTAGTACGAACTTGGTTAGTAGATTTGGATATACAAAAATTCAAAGAGTCTACAATATCTGTAAGGATATTGTAGTAACTAGAATAATGAGAAAATAAAGGATTCTAAATATTGTCTCTGATATTAAAATCCCCAGTCATGATTAAGACATTACTGATATTAACTTCAGTATTCTTGAGATACTTCAAAGCTGTTTGAGAAGAATCTGAATATATGTTGATCAAGAAATAAACAGAACTGCAATTAAAGAATAAGACATAAGAAATATCCCTATGATTAAAAATATCTTTATATAGAGAGAAAAAAAAGTTCGAGAGTCTGACATTGATGTACATTGTAACTCTGTGTGTATCATAAACATTTGAAGGATTTCTGAAAAAGGTTAACTAGTTTGGGTGATTTGGGACTTTTACTAATTCTTCTCCTTTCCTATTCAAAAAACTAGGGATGGAGCATATAAATGATCATAGTAGTTCTTAAATGAATATAATATCAAATTCTCTTTGCACTTCTAAAATAGTATTAGTAAGCAAATTGTTCTTATGAAAATTTTGTGAAAAGATTTTGATCTCTTTTATAATCATGCTTGTATACTGCTTACAGTTGAGTGAATTGATTGTCTTCTAACATCCTGAAGTTCTTGATATTTCTTTGAATGCCACTCTCTGTTGAAAATATGTTTCCAGAAAGAACATATGTTTGAATTTGCCTAGTGATCACTCTTGCAGTTCAGACATTTGAAAATGTAAGGGCATAGGTTGCTCTGGTTTGTTTTGAGTCTTGGAGGGTTGGTTTTGAAGTTCATCTTGTAGCACTAGGCAAATTGACAATGGTATTCCATTTTGTGGGGACCATTGCATTTGACACACTTTGATCCTTGCATATGACACAAGAATATTGTATATCTCCATTTCCAGCAATTCTTACATTGGAAAATGCCCAGGTTTATATTTACACTACAGATTATAGCAATGTGGTTGCCTATGTTAAAGTATCTGTTAATTAGACCTTTAGTCTTGCTTCTGCTCTGAATGTCCCAGATATCAAGCTATATGATAGCCATATCTGATTTGGGAGATACTTTAATGATTTTTAGTTTAGATGTAACAGTGATGTTGTTGAAGATGTAGTTGCTTTTAATGATTGTTTCAACTACATCTACTAAGATAGAAGTGTTAGTGTTTTCAAGAAAATATGGTATACCAATAATCTTCAAGTAGAATTTGGATTGTGGGAGTCAAGGAGTTTCAACATTTTCTCAATCAATCTGTTTAGTCTGTTTGACATACTTTTCGATCATTTGTAAATCTAGTAATATGGTGACCTTATTTATAACAATTGTAATACCAGTCTGGCCAGAATGTGCAAAGCTAGCCAGAACATTTAATTTGATGTTTTTTAATGCTCTATTGAGATTAGTAATATGGAAGCTTGAACTTTCCATGAATTTGTTCCTATTTTTGATGCTCATAGGAATGACAACCTGTTTTTTTGATGGACCCTTGATTGTCATATTCAACTTAGGCTTTGGTTTCCCAAAGCTACTGACAATTTTGTGAATATTATTGATTTTGCTTGCCTATAGCTTGGGAAAGGTTTTCTTGATTTTTATGATCTTGCTGATTGATGGTGAGAAGGCTTGTACATATAATTTAATTTACTGACATTTTTCTTGTCTGATATTTTGTTATTATTATTTTTTTGAAATATTTGGAAATTTCATTAACTTCCTTCTAAGTTTTAGTAGGAACTGGAGATGGTAACCTGAAAAAGCTTGCTGGTTTGTTAGTAGGTTTTTTGCCTTTTGAAGACTTTTTGGTTTTCTGAATTCTTGGTGTGAATTTGGATACAACTAGTTGTCTGGATGTTTTATTATCAGAGTTAGTAGTAAGAGTATCCTACTCTGAATTGTATATAACAGAAATAAAGTTCCAGGCTACCTCATCTATATCCTTAAGATCTGGTATATCATTGGCTTTATTACAATCAATGTTCTTATTTTTGATGTAATTTGTGATGCAATAAAGAGATTACTTTATATTTTTGGAGTCCAATGGAAGGTATTCAAGTGATCTATGTAATGAAACAGAATGGAAACTGCCATTTCATGACACTTGTTCAGTTGCCTGATTGATGTTGTAGGGTAGCTAAATATTTAAGATCTTCTGTAGAGGGCACAAGTTATTGTTATTGTTAGCCACACCCCCATCTCATAGTCCAGGCATGTTGTTGAGAACCAGTGTCTCATTTCAAATATGTTCACTTTGGGCTCCCTCCTAGAGGCTGTTGTTAGCTGTCTTACTGACTGGTCTTTCCTTCTGTTTGCTATGGGATGTGTAGAACAGCTGAGAACTGTTGATGGGTTCTTATACTTCTTTATTCAAGAAATTATTCTGAGCTTCCATTTTTTCATAGTATGGAACAGATGAAGTAATTGAGTGAGTTGATGTTTCTCTTGAGTTTAATTTGCTGGAGGAAGTGGACCTTTTTCTAATGATGTCAATATTAACATCTATGTCTATATTAGATAGGAGTTGAGCCATTTGTTAAGGTTATAGATTAAAAGCTGAAGTAAAAAATGGTTTATTCACTAATTTTCTAATAGGCATTATACAAGATAGTGGTAAGAGAGAAAGGAGTGATGTTTAGTTATACTTATCATAGTCACATTTAAACAATTATATAGTATAGAGAAAAGTTAAAAAAGTTCTAAAGTAAATAATGTTATAAAATTCATTCAACTTATATTTCCACAACTAGTAGACTAATTCTCACAAGCCAAGTTGTACTGGAAAGTCTCAAATAAAGACTATTCATACATATATAGGATGTACAAAAGTGACAATAGATTACTAAGATATCAAACCATCAGTAATTATAAGTTTCATTGATTATTATCTCAGGAACAACTAAACAGATTCCCATAATCAAAGTTGTATTGGAAAGCACTCATTAAACAGTTTCTAAAAATATATCATACATTATATGGAGATCATTATTTATAGAAATACAAGTATATCAATATAATAACATAATTAGTTATCTTTTAAAATTAGCCTGACATCTACTATAACAGATAATAACCTCACTAGGTATAAGTTTTGATTATATAATGGAAATAGCTTGTATACAGACCATTACTATTTTGTATAAATACTTCTATATCTGAAGATTAGATCTCAAACTTAATAATATCAATTATCAATTTTTATCTCTTATTATCATTAATATCTGTATTGATTTTTATTATCATTGTTATCATTATTGCACTTCTGAATGACTTCTAAACTTCTGAGAGTACATTCAAGATTTAGATATCACTAATAAGTAAGTAGTTCATTTTATCACAACTTGCAAACTATATACTACTGACTAAGCCTATAACAACTACTTTCCTGACTTGAGATCAAGTACTACTGACCAAGCCTATAGTACTTATCTCTTTAACCTCACTAGCCTCTGTTACTACTCTTTAAGCTTAATTTCTTACTCATTATTGATAGTAACTTCTTCTTCTCTTTTAGACTGATATTTTAGACACCTCTGTTGAGAATATCTCTAATCATGCAATTTTCATCATTTTGTCAGAGTTAAATATAGTGGACTCTATTTTTTATTTCTATTCTCATTTTTATTTTCTTTTCCATTTATTTTTCTTATTTTGAACTTAGAGTTAAGAATTAGTGTGATATCATATATAACTGTTACAAACTGTCATATAACTACTATATCACATATCTATCACATGTCACAGTCACAGTTACATAATCACATATTATATAGAAAGATATAAAAAGTTCTGAAATAATAATGTTATATAACATATTTATCACATATTAATCTTAAAAATAGTACATAGTCTCTATGATAGGTTAGATAAGGTCTTATATAAACCAACTAGCTAATTTGTACTAGAAAATTTATTAAGTTCTCTTATATTAACCCTAATACAAGATTCTTTCTTTAATTTTAATCTTAAATCATAATATATTCCTTCTCAAGTAAGCTGATTCAAGAGTTTATAATATAAATCTTAGCTATAGAAAGTTTTTTGCTTCTAGAGATTTTACTCTGTCCTCTTAAGTTTTTCTAGAGATAAGCAGTATATTTACTAGTACTATATTAATTAATACTTAGGTTTTTCTAAAGTATAAGGAGACTTTCTGCTTTGCTTAAAATTAAGTTTGTAATATCTACCTGTTAAAGTTGAAAATAATGGACTCTATTTATTTTCACTTCTTTTCTTATTTTTATTTTTATTTTTATTTATTTTCATTATTTGAAACTTAGAGTTAGATGTTAGTATGATATTATACATGACTATCAAAAACTGTTATATAATTATACATTATATAGAAGAATGTAAATTTTTTTAGAATAATGATGTTATATAATATGTTTACTATATGCTGATCTTATAGATAATACATACTCTTTAAAATAGACTAGGTTTAGTATAATATAGACTATTAGCCTAATGTATATAAGATAGGCACTTTGTACTTGGAACTCTATTGAGTTCTCTTGTGTAAATCCTATACAAGGTTTTTTCTTTAATTTATCACTGAGTTTTGATATCCCAAATAAGCTACTTACTGGTTGTGATACTTGAACTTAGTAGTATTTCAGAGGTTTAGTATAAGGAGATAATAATGAGTAGTATCAACAAGGATAATTGATGTTGTTAAGTCTAAGGTCTAGCCCTCAGACATAGAGATATATATACAAAAGAGTGATGGTCCATGCGCAAGCTGTTGCCATCACATGATTAAAACTCACACCTGATGGGAGCTGTCATCTGTCATAGCAGCTGTCAGGCTAATTTTAGAAGGTAACTAATTATGTCACTATATTGATATACTTGTATCTCTACCAATACTTATTGCT
>Ga0157364_1002585_pt1 | contig 16972 bp, 5 predicted proteins | sample AttsexASBM2_FD_111476 | JGI IMG/M metagenome (GOLD analysis project Ga0157364, IMG submission 111476) | Fungus gardens microbial communities from leaf cutter ant in Ribeirão Preto, State of São Paulo, Brazil - Atta sexdens ASBM2 | ecosystem: Host-associated > Fungi > Mycelium > Unclassified ... | reverse complement strand
TGTTGTTAAATACAAAAATCTAAGAGGTATATATTTCTTTATATCGGCCCTTTCGCAGATTTAAGAGATGAAACAATCTCTTAAAGCTAACTTATATTTGATTTCTATCAATTATCAACAAAACAGTGAAATGTACAGAAAAATATTTTAGGTAAAACTTTTATGATTTTTTTTTTATATATTTTATTACTATGTATTTAGATTTTTAAAAAATCTAATATTTCATATAAATACTCCATTTCTATTAAGTTTTGAGGGATGGTTCAATCTCTTAAATCTCAAATTGAACTAATATTTAAAAAATACGTTTCTTAGTTGATTTTGTATTCAATATATATCAAGGAAAATCGAACTGATTCCGAACAGTTGTGACAAATCCATTGTGATCATGCACTACGTGTACAATATCAATCTTGCATCATTTATTCTTTATAACTAGCAAAAGTAAAGACGGCTTCATATCAAAGGAAGTTTTTCATATATACCGTCCTTATTATTATTGAATAAAGGTTTATTTCACTACATCATTATGTAATATGACTTTAATAGCTTCTCCAATAAGTGAGAAGAAAAACACCACTTGTTGATTGCTTTGATCAACCACTGGATATTATATTATTACTCATTCTTGAAATATCTTTACCTTCTTTTGAAAGACCAAGGTCAGAGGAAAAATAGTCATTATAATAAAACAAATTATTAAATACTCTATCTTAAAATACTTTATTAATGAGCAAAAATCGAAAAGTATAATTATATCAATAAATTCCATCAGCAAAATCAACTATCTTTTATTAATTGACAATAGATGAAACTTTCATATCCGATACGTAACTTTTATATAATTGGAAACAGAATTATATATTCTTGTCTAAAAAATTTTTAATTTTTCTGAAATAAATTTTTAAAGAGACATTTCTTTAAAGAAATATTTTTTTAAAGAAAAAGAGAGAAATTCTAAGAAAAATTGATATTATTGATATAGAAATGAAAAAATCATCAATGAAAAAGATTAAAAATAGCAATTTTAATATTGTCTCTTATAATTTTTTACTATGTACTCTAAATAAACAAAGAAAACAGACATATTAAAAATGAAGTAAATTTATAGAAATAAGTTAAATATTATATATTTTTATTTTATTTACAAGAAATATAATTATTATATTATATTATAATTTGTACACAAATACAAAATATTTCACTGTGTGAATGTGCTTTAAATAAATAAATCAGAAACGAATTAGATCCACAAAATTATTTAACTCTTGTACATTTTCGCTTTATTTGCAAGGAATAGTTCGTACGCGAATTCATTGGTAATTGAATAAGCAACTCAAGTAAAAAATAACTTAAAGTTCGGATCGATTCGCCAAGTTGGCGACTATGACGGTACAGCACGGACGGACCGAAATCACGCTCTGATATATAGATTAAAGTTAGTTGTCGCGTATGCCACGCGTGACGGGACGAATCGCGTCGGGACGCCACACGTCGAAATCCGCCGCCGCTGTGACGGAGTTCCGCGTAGTTACAGTTTCGATTGCGGGCGTCGCGACAACCCCCGGCAACCCTCGCCCATCTCGTCCATTGCAATATCGTATACGTATGTACATTCGTGATCTTGCCGAACAAATGAATTTTACTCGTAACGCGAATCTCAGACAAATTATTATTATTACGTATGAACTTACTTTAAGTTTTACTTTTTGATAAATCTCGTTTAAAAACGTAAGAAATGTTACTTATTGCAAACAAAATGATTGGACGTAAATTAAAGATTAATTCAATATGAAGTTAAATTTTGCAATTAATTTATTATAAACTAAAGTTTGTTTCAAGATTGACATAAAATTTAATTCAGATCACCGCTTTTATTTCACATAAATTCAATTTGCTTTATGAATAAATGTTATTACTTCGAATTATATGAATGCGATGTATGTCCAAATTTATTTAATTTAAATGTATTAATTTTAATTAATAGGAATTAAAGAGATAATTTAATTTCGCAGCAAGTATAAAAAATAAAAAATAATAGTTTTATATATTAGTTTTATATATCGTGGACAAATATGAAACTATTATTTTTTTTTATTATTTATTGCGAAATCAAATTATCTCTATTTTATAAAAGCGAATCTTCTCGTAGAATGGTGCAAACGCGCGTTATAATATCACGAAAAATTAATCTGAAATAATATTTTCTTTCATTATTATTATACGTTGAAATAACAATATACCACGGATCATACGATCAACGTCACCATTAATCAGTGTTGTCTCCATTTGTACAATAATTTCATGATAATCCGCGTGTGAAATCAACGTGCTTGCATCTGTGCTGTTTGTTTAAATAAATACTCCTAGCATGTTCATACGATAGCCAATCAACGGATGGCACTGATTAGAGCGACTTTGTTAATTAATTTCAGTAAAGAATATCCGTTTCACGTTGGCGATTAACGCCGTGTGCAAAAAAATTGTCACATTATACTTCCCAATCTTTTCTTAATTTTGCTAGTTGCGAAAAGATTCAGATTAATCAATTATAGAGACTCACGGATCAAGTATCCATTTGCCTAATGATTCATCGATATTCAAATATTTTCACAAAGATACAGCTTTCCTGATTGAATTTTTTATTTTCAAATAAAATAATACAGTAAAATATGGTACTTATATTCGTTAATATTATTATTATCATTATTGACAATACAAAATTATTAAATTGAGAGCACTAAACATGCGTAATAATAAAACATGTATTTCAATATCTTACATGGAAATTATGACATAATCGAATATTTCAGCTCTATTCGAGTCATCTTTAGCGATGTTAAAACAAATGATAGTTAGATCATTTGAGAGGACTACCTACAAATTGATTGCCTACAGCACTGTTTGCCTACATCTCATTTGCCTACAAATTAATTACCTACATGTATTATTGCCAGCAGTTCGATTGCCTATACATTTTTGCGCATAATTAAAAATTTATGAAATAAAGTCACGTTTACCTATATGTATTATTTCCTACATGTTCTATTGCCTACAAGTATTATTATCTACATCTATCTATCTCAATTGCCTATATGTATTATTCTCTACTTTAAAAACATAAAGTCTGTTTTAAAATATTGTACAAATTTTCTGCTTTAAAATACAAATTCTCTACTTTAAAAATACAAATTATTTTCTAATTACTTAATTTAACCTTAATTTTATATTTGTACGCAAAAGTGTAGGCAATCGAGCTGTAGGCAATAATACATGTAAACAAATGTGATTTCGTTTCTGGAAATTTTAACTGTACGCAAAAGTATTTGTAGGTAATCGAGCTGTAAGCACTATTTGTAGGCAATAATGTAGGTAAAGTATTTTCTTATTTAACTTAACCTTAATTTTATATTTGTGCGCAAAAATGTTTGTAGGTAATCGAACTATAGGCAATATATGTAGTAGGCAATCGATTTGTAGACAAAACGAGTCCTCTCGACCATTTGATAGTTTAATATAATGAATAGTCGCAAAGTAATTAGAAAGTGCAGCGAAGAGAGTTCCCACAAATTATCAAATTTCAAGAGTGCAGCAGTCAGTCAGCTGTTTGACTACAAATAGAACGCTGCTGCACACTGAGATCACATAAATTAAAAATGTGAAACATAAATAATCGTAACAAGAATAGATTGGTGAAAATACCAAAAACAACTGTATTAAAATCCAAAAATCTGATCTAACATCGCTGAAGATGTTCGAATGCAGCTGAAAGGTTTGATTATGTTATAATTTTCATAAGATCTTAAAATATATGTTTTATTATTATGCAGAAATTATGCGTGTTAGTGCTCTTAATTGTGCGGTAAAATTTAATAATTTTACGTTGTTATTTCGGGAAATCGGAATTTATATTTATTTTATTGAAATTACCATTATTGTTACGAACATTAAAAAACAATTTTTAGAAAAACTTCGTTAAAAATATAAAATTTTGAAATGTTTTTTATCGTGAATTCAACGCATGATAAATTGAAAATATTCTACTTTTGTAAACCTTTTTTGCATTTCCGTGAAAATAGTTTAGATATTATATAAAAATAAAGCCATTTTGTATAAATATGTTGAAATTTCTACATATGTTAATTGTATTAACTTACTGTATATATTTATATCCGGTCTATCTCATTTAAATAATCTTACATTTCTTAAAAGAAAATTTCCGTAATTCTTATTACTCTGCGAAGATCGTCAGATTACTTTTACGAGAAACTTTAATATCAAGATGGGATAAGCCGATAATTGGACGCCATATTGACGCTTTTCGCTTCCTTAACGAGATGCAAACGCATCGCCTTGGATTTTATTATAAATATAAATTCATGGCGAGCGGTTGCTGTTTCCATACATCGTTAGTATATATTATGAAGTGTTAATAGAAGATCTCTCAACTTGCATTAACTTCTCTAGTCATGATAAATTCATATGCAGACGTAACACTATAGTTAGAGAGAGAGAGAAAGAGAATCCATCATTAATCTAAAACTAAAAATTGTAATGTGCATTCTATATACAAATGTTACAAATTATTTCAGTCTGGATGTAATGCAATATTAAATCCGTAATATACATCATGTCATTTTTGTAATAATTCACAAGATCGACATTGAAAAACGTGTGTCATTAATTTCGATAGATTTATTCTAGAAAATTTTATATTACATCACCTTCATTTTTCGCCTCTTATTATACTCACGTTGTTATTCATCGCTAAATGCGTACACCATGATCGCATAAATAATTATTCTATATGCGGACACGTCGCAGAATCGTTTTAATTCAAACTGGATTGCGTCCAACTCCACGTTACAGTTGTTTCGTATATTTGAAATAGAATGAATCACAGACAAAGACCTTGTTCTAATTCGACCTATGAAAATTCAAGAAACTCGTTGAATCATTTGAGCAGGTGCGTCTAACACATCGCATTGAAACTTATACTTATATGTTTATTTGCTAGCGAAAACATGCTATAGAATAATGAGGCTTAATTGCAATTCTGTTAAGAAAATAATTAATGCCCTCTTTCTTAATCTGTGACTAAATATTTTAATTATAATATTAAAATCATATTTCATGATTGCGTAGCATTTATAAGCAAATAATTTATTATATTTCCCATTTGTTATAATAACAGAACTTAAAAAATAAAATTTTTCTGAAAATGCGATATTAAATGTTTCAAATCATTAAAAAAAGGATAAGTAAAATTAGCACATCAAAAAATGCAAGAAAACTTGCATAAGAAAAATTCTATTGTTTAGACTTTAGACCGAAATTCAATAATTTTACCTATTCTTCTTTGTAATATTAATTTTAATATGTAATTTTGGTGTATAATTGATTTTAGAGAAATAAATTTTGTTCTTTTACAATATAATTCTTTTTTTCTTTATGTTCTCATTCTTTTTCTGTTATATACATTCTACAATAAGCCGTTAGTAATAAATCAGAAGTCAGAAGCTAAAAGTTGATCAATTAATCAAATGTAAGAAGAATAATTGACTATGATTGGTCAATTTCTAGCATCTGACTTTTAATTTATTACTAATGACTTATTATAGAATGTGCGTTACAATTTTTGTAGTTATGTCATTATAATAAGTAAAAGTTGTATGGACTAATTGTAATTATAAAATTATATTGGGTTGTCCGGAAAGTTCGTGTCGACTAAAATTTAAATTTTATATTTATTAAATTAAAATTTTCTGCGTTTCAATTTTCCTTCAACATGGGCACGAACTTTCCGGACAATCCAATATTATACTATTATATTGGTATATTATATTAGTATATTGATATTAAAATTTAGAAAAAAAAATATAACATATAACATCGATAATTTTATTCTATTCTTCATTTGAAACATACATACATTTATAACAATCTACTAAATATTAGCCTTTATTTAATAACATATATAATATATTTTTATTCATTATATCATCATTTTTATATTAGTACGAGAATGATCGATTTGTCAAAATTACTAGCAATATTAATGAAACGTTTATAAAAACCTACTATTAAACATTTATGTAATAAAATTGAGAGATCTTGTAGAAGAAATAATTTATGTTCACGGATTCATCATTCTTCCGGTTCATAAATCTTATAGATGTTTTCTGAGTTTATTGACTATTAATCCCATAGATCTTTAGCAAATGCTCTGTAAATTAGATATGTCTATAAAGTCAACAACTTTGAATAAATCCATAAAAAATCAACAAAATTCGATAACGTTTATCAGTTTCTAAACGAGAATTATCTTTGAGTTAAATATTCAAAATTGCAATTAAAACGAAAAAAATATAATAATGATATATTTATAATTGAAAAATGATTACTATGATAATAAATAATAAAAATATATTATATATAAATAATAAAAATGAAAATTGAATGGCTTCAAAAATACTTTAGAACTAAAAAAAATTTTATTATGAGAATAATTAAATAATTTTTAATAATAAATAATTAAAAAATTTTTTTTATTATAGTTGTAAGTAGATACTTTTAAAGCCATTTCAATTTGGAAAATTTTTCCATCTCTTATAATTTCGATGATATTCGCTTCAAAAGAAAAAAAAATCGATTTTTTTCGAAGGAGTATTTTAGAGAGTATTTTACTCCCTAAATCTCAAGATAAGCATAAGAAAATATGGGTCTAATATTTTTTCACAATGTTGTTCCACAACATATCCAAAGTTCATTAAAATCGGTGAGGGTCAGTTCCGACAGTGGCTCCCTTGTCAGATACTCATATATATAGAGTTTAATTGTATCGAGAAGTCGGAATTTGGTGTCATCGGATGTAGATTGACATACATCTAGTTATACACTATTAAATAACTTTGCTGATCCGCAAAACCAATCATAAACGAAAACGCTTTATGTAGCTATTACTGAATAGTCTTTTAGGTCAGCTGATTATTAATTGTGTTACTATATAAATATATAACTATAATGTTGTAACTAAATAATTATATATAATTATATTATTATCAATTGGCATGACTTTAGAATTTATTCAAGTAGAATAGCCTAAAATTAAACCGCTGTCGACTAATTTCCTCACTATGTATATAAAGTGTCCCCATCATCAAAAGCATTCTTGCAATCACAGGCACGTATTATAACACAAATATATTATATGATGATATATATTATTACGAAAATCGGATACTTTGATATTTGTTTAATTTATATTAATTATACTTAATTTGCATTAACTATGTGCGAAATCAATAGTTAAGTATCACACTCAACGAATGTGTAGATATCGATTACCTCTTACGGCTCAGATATGGAACATGAATAAACATAGCCTACATGTAGACACGACAAACACGCGTGTATAAGTAAGACTTTTTTTCTTTCGAAAATATTTTCAAAATAAAAGTAGCTCTCAGGTACAATTATTCTTATTGTATCATGATTTTAAAAATGCAGATGACAATTCAGCAAGATATTTGATCAAAGAGTAAAACAACTACTTAACGAATCGATCAAACAATAAATTAATAATTAATTCGAATCATTATTAGAATATATTATTTTTCGATAAATTATTGTAGTATTTATACTTGAAATTTTTATTGAAGATTAAATTAAATATTTAATTTTTGCCTTTATATTTCTTGTTTAAAACAACGTTTTATACTATTGCTGAAGATGAAATAAAATAATGTAAATACAACTAATAATAATTGTTTGATGATGAAGCGATAATAGATTATTTCGTTACATCTATTTTCATAAGTATTTATAAGAACAATCGAGTTCTTTACCCAAATAATCGTTTTAATATTAGGTATAGTAAAAAGAAATCCATTATTTTTCCATTCAATTTCATGCAAAAATAATGGATTTCTTTTTACTACACCTAATATCTTTACTAAAAATAATTGTTGCTAATTTTAGAAATTCATTGTTTGTCGGAAAGTCTTTTACATTTTATTATCTCTGTCACTTTATTTTGTTACGAATTATTTTAATGAAGCAATAATAGCTCCAATCTGTTAAATTATATTTTTAATCAGGCACATATATAACTTGCACGATTGCGGAATAAAATGCCAAACGAAGTAGCTAAATCAAAATTATTCTTCTTTCTTCCATAATTTAATTATTATAGAATAATGAGATATTGAATTATTATTATTTGCAGTTGAAGCATAGAATGTATATTTGTGGGCTAATTCAAATAAAATTGCGATAAAAAATAAAGAGAGAGAATACAGAAATAAAAACAAACTTCCAATTTTTTAATTAAGAAAAATAGATATACTCGTAATTTAATTCTTTCTATTAAATAAGCAAATATTCGATTATCTTCGTGATAGAAATATCGAATATTTAATATATTGGATATATCGAGTCACAATTAAATATTAGATATATTCACAGATTAACTATAAAAAATATCTTTTATTGCATTATGCACAAAAAATACATTTTTTTCTATAATTATATTATAAATGGAATATCCAACATTCTAAGAAGGAAATGCAGCAGACTAGATTAGAATATTAAAAATATCCACTTAACGATTACAAATTATCGATATCGACGTTACTATTTTATAATAATGAATGTAGATATTATTGTATATATTAGATATTAATATAGTTTTATATAAACTATTTTTTTCTTCAATTAATTAGATAATGGAAAGATTATTTTTTAGATAATAGAATTGTAGACCATGTATTTCACTTCTTAATCTGACTTCTTAATCTGAAACTAATTAAAATGTAACAAATTTTTATATCAAGTTTTGTTTTAGTTTAATTTGTTAAATAAAGGATTTATTGTTGTTGTATGTAACAGACTAATTTATATTTTTAAATATATATATAAGAATATTATTATTGTGAAAAATTCTGACTTAATTAAAAAATAAGAAAATTTAGTTCTTACAATCTCAATTTCTTTAAATAAGATTGATTTTTAATTGCATATTTAGCATAGCACGAATTGCTCGATTTATCTATAAATATTTTCTGTGCTTCAACTGCAAATAATAATGGCAAAAAAACGAATGATTTTCAAGTTTCAATGCGTTGCTTGTTTGCTCAGAAACAATGGATTGTTATAATGATTATTATATGTGAATGTCGTATCGATGAGTCCCTTACGAAAAGCACGCACAAAAAGAGTAAAGCGGCAGATTAATTTATGCTCCGGCTTCATGTGCCGTGGCATTCCAAAATAAAATCATTAAATAATTAATAGTTTATTAAAATAAAACGACTGCGCATCGCTCGGCTTCTATTCTGCACGGAACAAAAGGGCTCTGCCACCAACATCATGTCAGCCCTTTTCGGGGAACTCGCGAGGTCGTTAGCGGTGCGAACTTGTTATTGCATATTGTCGAACGTCACATTGTCTGTTTAGCGATATTGCAGTTTGCATTAGCTCACGAAATCGCGAACAAGTCGTTCGCGCGGAATCGCCTACGATTCCCATAATTCCAGCGGTCGCTTTGTTACAACTTCATCGCAATGTTGTCGCAACGGGACTTTGTTGCAGCCGTTAATTAGCAACTCCAAAATAGACATCAAAAAGTCGTATACGTGGTTTCCGGTGGAAATACAGATGCGCGGCTCTATTGGATCCCAATTATTTCAACCAAGTTACGTGCATTTTATCTGCAATTGAACGAATAAACATATATTTCTCATTTACCATTCTCCGTCTATCACACATAAATAGAGATGAGATAAAGTCAATGTGCAAAATGTCTCCTAACTCGCGATCGATAATTTCGATGACATGATAAATTTAATACGGATTTCCTTTAGCAAAATGTTAAAGGATATAGTATTTAAAAATTTATCGATGTTTCAATGTATTATGACTTAATGATTTAATTCCATTTGGATATATTATACAAGTTATTTAGTTTTTTAGTTTCATATGCCTGCTATTTGTTACATATATTAGGTACATATATTAGACAACGACAATAAGAGATTATTAAAATTTAATTTGAAAATTGTTTTAATAAATTTTTGTACGTAATGTAAAAAAAATGCAATAAATAAATTCAATAGTCTCTGTTACAGTCAGTGTGAGATGAATTATCTTGAAAATACATAAATGAATTTTATTGCACTTTTTTTTTAAACAATTGAATTTACGCGACTCATATTATTAATTTTTAAACACTAACTTTAAGAGTTATTTGCAGTTTACGCAAACTATTCATTTTACATAAATTTTTTATAACTCATTGTTGTAATTCTTACAGATTTTGGTAATCTTTTGTGTAATTATCTATTTGTGATATTTTATGTAATTATCTTTTTATAACTATTATAGATCATGAGATCACATGTTAAAAATCGCGTGCTTAAAAGAAAAAGCGGAAGAAATAAGATCTAACGATAGATTAAGTCACATTAGGCAGTTCGCCAAGTAGTCTAATAGTGATGCATTCTTATACTTCGCCGGATGATAGATTGTGATTGAGGAATTAGGATTGCGCAAATTACTATGTGTAGTATTTCATTCAGCGAAAATTAATTGGCAATTTGATTTCATTCGATTTTATTTCAAAAAGATGTACGAAAAATAAAATTATATCTATTTTTAGAATAAATTACCAACATTGTAATTACATTGTAATTGTAAAACAAATTCTTTGAGAATTACGAATACGTAAAATATAATTTTTTATTACATTTAAAAAAATTTATTTTTTGTATATTTATATTTTAAAATTGAAATTTTTTTCTTTCATGTTGTTTGTGTTGAGATGAAATTGAGAAAAATTAAGATAAAAGTCATATGTTTGATGTTCCGGCATTTAAGTTGTTTGTAAGCCTGGAATGTGTTTATTTTTTACTTATATTATATTTTAGTTTACATTTATTTTTTCATTACTTTTTTACGATTTTCAATCCATGAAATGTTATTTTATTTAATCTATTATTTGGGAAAACTCATTTCTCCGTTTAATTAAACAAATATATAAATATACGTAATTTGTGAAAAACACTGCTAAAAATAATATATTTTAAGTTTTTTTTTTTTTATTTAATTTAGTCTAATTTTTCACGTTTAATTTATTTGAAGTTAATATTGTGTAATTTATTGGATGCCTTTTCTCATATTAAATAGAATTATTAATAATCATAGTTATCTTGAACAAATTCATACAAATGTAGAGTATATGTCATATACTCTACAAATTAGTTAGTCGACTTTTCGTTGAATGCAATTTGTAATTAAGTGGTTGTTAATTAATTTCATTCACCTCTTCGCTACAATTAAAATGTAAAATTTTCATAAAAGGGTATTATTCAAATAACATTTTAATTAAATAAAAATCTATTCAACTTGGTTAACTATTTATTATCAAAATTATATAAAAACAATTTTTTTTCTCTAATTGGGGAAGAACCAACCAATTTATTAATTAATTATAATTTTAATAAAAATATGAAAGTAATACAAGATAACAAAGTAAATAAAGTGCATAATTAACTCATCGATTTCATTTTTATACACGGAAAAAACAATATGGTTGATCTACATAAAAATTTGATGATACCAAGATTAAATAGTAACCAGATTAAATAGTAAAATATGGAGTAATTATTTAATTGCTTAAATGCTGTCATTGCTGCAATATAACTTAATCATAGTACAATGATTAGGTTAGGTTAGGTTATGTTACAGCAATTCATATATACAGCATTTCACATATACATATTTTTAATTGTAAACCTGATGAGTCACTTTTGCTTTTTGAAATTGCAACTTAATTTATAGTATAATGTATAATAAGAAATTCTTATTAATAATTTAATTCTTATTATTATCATTTATAATGTCACAATTGATACAAGTATACGGATATATAACTTATCCATAGTAAATAATCTCCCAAACAAGTTTTGGTTGTCAGAACCAGATCGCGCCTAACTACATTGATATAATTGATCACACAATTGATTAAAGTAAATAAATCAACCATACACATTTCTATATTACCATACACATAAAGATAACTAGGATAATGTTTCTATATTGCTTACTAAATATTTTTATGTGAACTATGTCTTTTTTTCCATGTGGATGACTATTTATAATCACTATTTATAATCACTAAGACATTTTATCTAGCCTTATCTCTTTCTTTTTCTAAAATGGCTGTCGGTGACATTCGACGCTGTAAAGTCGAAAATCCGCGGCGGTGTCCAATAAAGACGAAATTGCATGATCCAAACACACGAAATATACGCATTGATGTTTAATGCAAAATTCAAATTGCCTTCCGACGTCCCTCTCTTGGCGCGGAAACATATGACGCAATCTTGGCAGGTATTGTCAGGAAACCGGCGACATCTTTAATGTATGAGAGAGAAAACGGGTAGGGTACGTAGCTGCAACGTAATTGTCGGTACGAAAAGGGATGAAAGAGAAAGGAAGGGATAGGAAGATTGGGAAGAAGCGTCGACAGTTGACACGTAAATTTCTATCAAAGAAAATCGTGTAGATTTACATTAATTTTTTAGAAACGCGGTCTGTGAAATTTTTAAATAGAAATAGAAATGTAATTCACTCCTTAACACGGAAATAGTCACCTATATAGGATGTTTTTATACATCCCCGCTCAACGGCAAAAAAATATGAATTGATATAAAATCGATATCGCTTTCTTCCTTTTTGGACATTTTTTCTTAATAACTATTTTTTACAAATCTTTAAATATTTAATTCTATCAAAAATCGGCAATAAATAAAATTTATATTAATTAAAATCTTTATTTTTAAAAATATTGTGTGATAATAAATTACTTTATATTATTTTTGATATTTATTTTGTTTCTACTTACTTATTTCAGAACATTTTGTTATTACATCCATATTTATAATATTCAAATGTCAATAAATTGGAAAACATTAATATATAATATGTTGTTAATAACAGTGATTTTAATTACGAAATATAGAAAAATATAGAAAAATATCAAATGATTGTTTAAAAAAATTTTATTGTAATTATTCTCAAAATAGTTGAACGCGTAGAAATTAAATAATAATTAAAGATTATAAAATATTGTACAAAATTATTATAAATTATTTTCTGTATCTGTATGATGAATATGTTTTATACATATATTATTGTGCTTATTTTGTATATGCAAAATTTTATATATATAGATATTTATATATATAGATTTAGATTAAACTTTATCATAAATGAGACATTGCAATAATTTAAAGAGAAGTAACTCATAATTAATAATATTTATTATTAATTATTATCGAACTTATTATTAATATAAACATACCATTAGTATCAACTTAAATATTCTTCTTGCTATTATCAGCAATAGAGTTTTCCAATGAAAAATATTTCGTTGTCACATATCATAATTATTTTAAATAATATTTCCGATAACATTCGTTTTTCTCCATTATTGTTTTTAGTTTTTTAATATATTCATTATAAATCAGAGACCACGTATATAGAATGTATGCGATTGTTTTTTTACTGTAATAATACAGATTGAAATCAAACCATAATATTTAATTCTCTCAGTAACGTTTACACACGTTAATAATATATATTACGAATATTTTATATTAGTACAGTAATTTTCATTGCAGAGTAAAAGCATAAAAAATATATTTCGAGATACAATATCTCTCCTATGTAAAGCGATGCACTTAACGGTTAAATGTATCTCATTTTGTTTATTTAACTCGCGGATAAGATCGGGATGGGCGGAATAACGAGGACCCGGAAGACGAGAAGACACTCGAAGTAATGCGAGTCGAGCCGGCCGGGTAACCGTTGGCGTTGATCCAAACCGTCTTACTCTGTTCGAGGTGCATTAAGATGCCTCGTTAGTCACGCATGGCTTATGCATAAATAAAAAAAATGTCCAGGCGTGATCCAATTAATTTCTTTTCGTTACTATTATAACGATGGATCTGTACACACAATTTTGCAATGGTTATAAATGAAGAATACAAAATAATGTTGAAAGCGGAAGAAGAGGGTGCACTTTATCATAGTTGCATATTTTTCGCACTCTTCTTATAACATGCAAATAAAATTTGTTATATTAGCTTCCGCTATACCTTTCTCATGTCTATGTTTATAATCATAATGTATCTCTTATCACATAACACTTTTCAATTTATTTGAAGTTACCCTTTGTTATCTATATCAGTTTAAGTATAATATTATCAGTTTCTTATTAGATTAAAAATTTGTTGAGTCAAAAATAATTAATTATGTTTAATGATGATACTGTCGAGCGCAATGAATTTATTATGTATTTCTTACTTAAGAAAAAGGAATGGTTGGTTAAATTATTATGTTAAGAAGTTGTTTGACTCTCACGTAATAAGATTTATACTAACTTATACGATTCGATAGTTTAAATAAAGTAATTTAGTTTAGAAACTAAAATAGCAATATATATTATCAAATGAATGCATTGAACTGAGGTCATTTAGGCCAGTATTCATAGTCGATTCTTATATTTAAGATCATCTTAAATACAATCATAGAACCATATTAGCATCTTCCTTAAATCATTCTTAAAATAAGAATCAACAATGAATATTGGATCATTTGACGATCTTACATACTGTTTCCTGTCTGCATATTTAAATATGTAAGAATCGATGTCGACATAAAATGATTATTACTAATTAATTAAAATATTTAATAAATATTATATCTTTATCATATTAAATCATTATTAACGTGATGTAATCGTCTAATGATTTATCTTAATCTACATTTCCTCGTTACTTAAATATTTAAAATATCGACATGAAATTATAACTGCTGATCGATTAACAATAATGTAATTATTTTTTTATGTTCTGACAGTTTCTATAATGTAGTATCTAATAAATATAATATAATCTAATAAATGTTATACATTATATTATTAAATTAATATGATACAATCGTTTGACAATTTATGTTATTGTTTACATTTTTGTTTATACACATCACAGTGAAATATTTTTCATGTACAAATACAATGTAAGTCACACAAGCTATTTATGATTTGTACTTTCTCTTTTATTTTATTAGTGTAAAAGAGTAATCATGGATTATATATGTGCGTATGCGTGCTCGTGAATAAACGAATATCACACTGAATTCATAGTAACAACAAGTGAACAGGATTAGAGAATGAATTGGATTTTAAATTAGAAATTCATTCGCTGACTCGCTTCATCTTACTTTACTAACTGTCGTGGTTGCTAGAAAGCAGTTATTCTTACATCCTATCGCTACGTTGTCTCTGTCTTTACTTTTTATCTGCTTCACCTTCCAATCCTATTTTCCTTCGCCCTCTCTCCTTTACTGTACCATACTGAACTAGTGTATAGAGTAAACTTTATCAGGCACAATATATTCAGCTCAAACAATATTTTCTTTAGCACAACAGCAAAAGTTACGCATTTAATGAAATAGCAAAATTTAGAGATAAAATGTACGTTTAAAATGTAATAGTTAATCATTCACAAAATAAAAAATATATATATATATATATATATATATATATATATATATACGCTGAATATTCAACATGATGTAATGATTCACACGATGAATCGGTGTTGCAATTTTATAAAATATTATGTAAAATGCGATGTCAAAAACGCAATGTTCTGCTTTCCAATTCCTGCAATTTGTTTACGTCAAACGATCCTTTCAAGATCGCGCATTAATTATGCATCCGATCTATTAACTTTTATCAAACTTTCAACGCAACGAGCTCTGCGTTCATGCATCATGAATATTTATAAATAATTTGGCATGCATAGCATAAACAGATGTTAATTAGCAATATGCGATCGGACAGCGTCGCTACCGTTTTCAAGCGTTCATTACATATGAAAAAGAAACGCGTCAGATGGGATTTTTGATTACCGATTGCAAACGAATATGAATTTTAATTTTATTCATATTGGTGTTTTTATCATTTTCCTCACATTTTCGATTAAATGGCAAATACTTTTTGTAAGTAAATTCCCATGTTGCCAACATGACGAGTATATTTGTTATTTTTATATTAATATTTTTTTAATTTCGTGATTTTAATAAGATTATATTTTATTACTTTATTTACTTTTACTATATTTAATTATATATTAATTGTGGGTAAAAATCGTTTAATAATAATTACATTACGGTAACAAACAGGAAATTTGATAACAATCTTCCAATCAACAAGTACCAAATTATGTATATTAATAGTGCTTCATAATTATTACAAAGTAAAGGGCGGTCCACTTTGCAATGCTTATTTCCTGCATATTAAATTTGTTTCAGTAAAATCTTATTATTCTGTGACTAACTCAATAATACATTGATATATTCCTTAAAAATTGCTAGTATTTTGTTTATATTTCTTCTCAAAAAATATTTCTTTCTTGATATTTTTTTAATGTATATATATATATATATATATATATATATATATATATATATATATATATATATATACATATATATATATATTTATTTTTTATTTATTTTTTAAAAATATTTTTTTTTTTATATTTTTTTAATATATATATATATATATATATATATATATATATATATATATATATATATATGTACACATACATATATTTATAGTTATTTTAAAATGCAAAAATAGTCACTTATAGTATTAATAATAGTAACACTTGCTGTTAGAAAAATTTTTCGTTTTTTCTTAATATATTTTTTAGTTATTATTACATACACATAAATAATAAGAATTGTTTTATTTTAATAAAATATATATAGTAAAATATAGTAAAATATATATACTTAATTTCTGTAATAAAAAATAATTTATAAGTACATGCTAATAATTTAATTTTAATTTTTTTTGCATATGATTTGCGCAATTAATTTAATATATCTATCTTCT
>Ga0157364_1002584_pt1 | contig 16973 bp, 7 predicted proteins | sample AttsexASBM2_FD_111476 | JGI IMG/M metagenome (GOLD analysis project Ga0157364, IMG submission 111476) | Fungus gardens microbial communities from leaf cutter ant in Ribeirão Preto, State of São Paulo, Brazil - Atta sexdens ASBM2 | ecosystem: Host-associated > Fungi > Mycelium > Unclassified ... | reverse complement strand
CACTGTCTTTTATTCTTTCTACACTTTATGTTACTTCTTTTATTTGTATTTTTGAACATAGAGCTTAAGCTCTCAACTTAAATACTTTTATTCTTTCATTTGTAAATGATGGTCTTTTAATCTTTCAAAGATATAAGTACAGCACAGTTTGAGTTGATTATCAAACTGGAAAATGATATATTGTAATTATGTTCTTAAATATGGAAATGACAATCTAATAATATTTACCTTGCATATATTCTGGATAGTCTATTACTACAGGGGTTATCATTCAGACTTTATGGATTAATAAGAAATACAAAGTTAGAATCTTTGGTCCTTGGATTGATAGCAGTTGAAATTAGAGTGTTATATGTTCTAGAAGTATGAGTGTTGGAGAGTATGTAATAGTATCCTCTTACTAAGAGCCTTGAGAGCTCAGCCCTAGTTATGCAAGGAGTATTAAATACTATGATTTTACTAGTTTAAGAGAGTAAGAGAAAGAAACAAAAAAAAAAAAGAGAAAAGAAGACAAGAATGTCAATATTAGAGTACTGGAAGAGGGCTGGGCTTCTCTAGGTAGCTTTTATAGAAATTTGCTATGAGATTGGATATGTAATTAAGTTTGAATGTGGATAACTAGTCAGATTCTTCTTTTATAATTTCATAATCCAACCAGATGACTTTGTAAAGTAGCTTATATGCTCTCCTGCAGTCAATTTTTAAGTTTACAATCTGGGAGATTTCATATTCAGCTTCTCTATTTATTACTACTAGCAGTGGTGAGAGTTCCAATTAACTATGAAAAGTGTTAAGTGTCACAGGTTTGAACATGGATATATGGAATATTAAGTGAATAGTGTATATTAACTTTGGAAGACAGATCATAAATGAGTAAGTACTAGCTTGACTGATAATTTTGAAGAGTTCTAGGTATTTTTCCAATAGCTTCTTTGAAAGTTATATAGTATAAAAAAACTAGGCCTTAATATATATTTATTGTTCTACTTGGAAATCCAGTCCTGGAATTTTGTATACATTTGCTAATCATGAGTTCTATATATATCTGCTAATCATTGGTATTATTGTTGTGTAGTAGATATTTAAATTTTAGAGCATTCTGTAGTTCATCAAGGTTTACAGCAGATTTATAGGTATAAAATGAAATGATATCTCTTTCCAAATATATAGTAATGTTCAGGTAATATTCTTTATTTGTGAAGAATAGTAACATACTGGTAATGACACTGGATGTATTATTATATACAAACTCCATAAGTGAAAGAAGGTCCAACTAATTATTCTGTTGGTAATTATAATAAATACAGAGGTATTGTTCTAATATCTAGTTAGTACATTCCATCTGACTGTCTCCCTTGAGATGATATCTGGAAGTGAAGTAGAGTTTCATATCAAGTACCATTTCTAGAGATTTAAAAAAGTTTGAAATAAATTCATAATCAGATGTGATATGGGATAGGACATCATGTTTGGAAAAGATATGGATCATAAATAACTTTGCTAGCTTATCCAAAGTAATAGTATCTATTGTCAGTATGAATATAGCTTGCTTGAATAGTCAATCAACTATAACCAGGATTATATTATAGTCAGATAAGAAGAGTATTTTTTCAATAAAATCTATAAAAATTGAGTTCCAAAGTTATTCAGGAATTGAAAGTTGCTTAAGTATTCTATAAGGTTTATAATACTGTGGTTTGGACCTCATGCAAGTAACACAAGAATTGCAAAACTTTTTTATATCCATGCATAAAAATAACCAAGTATAGTTACAATAAGTAAGTTCTAATGTTTTATTTTGTCCAAAGTGACCTATAAGAATATAATCATGATAGTATTACAGGATGCATATATAGAGGTCATCTTTTTATAGTATGTAAATTTTCCCATTTTTTAGCAAAAGTCCAGATGTATTTAATAACCAATGTTCTTTGAGTTGGTGGAGATGTTCTTATAGTATCTTGTCTTGCCTAATTGCTGACCAGATGTCATTATACAAGCTATTAAGATCAATAATGGTAGTAGCCTAAAAGTTTAAAGAAACTAGAGCTGTAGTTCAGAGAAATATGATGAGTTAGCTATAAGTAAAGACAGGATACATATTGTATAGGTTGATAGAGTTGTATATGATTCTTTCTTCTCTCAGATAAAAATCTTTTCTATGAGTAATAGCATCTAGCTTTGATCTTAAGCATCCTAAACAAAGTTAGATAATAAGATTGAATTAGGAGAGAAATTCCAACTATCTTATTTAGTGGTGGGAGAGAATTTTAGTGGTTAAGAAGTACTCTAAGTTCTTGTAATCTATAATAACATTTATAGGCTATTCTGATCCTTTTAAGTAGTGATGCTAAGTATGGAAGACTTCAAACACTACAAGAAGCTCTTTGTTATATATATCATAATTGAGCTCTATAATTTTGAATAAGCAAGAGTAGAATATGGCTAAATGAATCTTTTTCTCTTTTATCATGATTGAAAAGATAGCTATAAGAATATATTCTAATGCATTGGTTTCTACAATCATTTGAGCATTAGAAATTCAGTAAATAAGAATCAGAGCAAGAATGAATACTTCATAACAGAAGTCAAAATTCCAAGTAGTGTTCTTTCTAGTTAGTCAGATCAGTGGAGCAGCTATATTTGAGTAGTTGTAAATAAATTTATAATAGAAATTAGTAAATCCCAAAAATACTTATACATCCTTAATTTTTCTAGATTCAGGTCAATTTTGGATTGTTTTGATTTTATTGGAAGATATAGATAACTTAGATAGGAACAGAGTATATTCTAAGTACTCTATGTAGTCAGAGTAAAACTCATATTTCTCTGCTTTCATATATAGTCTAGTTTTTCATAGTCATCATAATATTTTCTTAATATGATTTTTATATAAGGACATATTATTTGAATAAATAAGAATGTTATTGAAATAAACTACTATGTAGACATCAAGAAAATCCAAAAAAATGTCATTTACAAACTATTAAAAGGCTGCAGGAGCATTAATTGGACCAAAAGACATGATTATCTAGTTAAAAGATCCATATCAAGAAAGCTGTCTTCTATTCATCTTCTTTTGTAATTTATACTAGATAATATGTATGATGGAGATTAATTTTTGTATATATATATGCCTTTCTATATGAGTTAAGAAGATCAGTTATTAATGGAAGCAAATATCTATCCTTTTGTATAATATGATTAAGTCTGTAAAAGTTTACATATAAATTATCTTTCTTTTTTACAAAAAGTACTAATATTCCATGGAGAAAGAAGATGAGTCATATGAATTCAGTGTTAATGTTTTTACTAATGAATTTCTTAAGAGTTTCTTGTTTAGTGGTTGAAAGCAAGTAGATTGTTCTGACAAGTAGTTTTTCTCTATTTTTGAGACTTAGTATTAATGTTAGTATAATATTATATGTGACTATCACAAATTATTACTATCACATAGTCATACAATCACATATTATAATAGAACATAGTAGAAGGAAGTAATATCATTATAATATGTTTGACATATGTTGACTTTATAGATAATATATGATCTCTAGGGTAGGTTAATAGTATTGATACTGTATCATAAACTAGTAGTCTAGCATATATAAGATAGATGAGTTTGTATTAGGAACTTTATTTGTTGTAGCAACCACTAGTCATAACAACTCTGTAGTTTGCTTACTTCAGCAAAGCTCTTATCTGGCTATCTAGTAGTGGGGATTACAAAAGAACTCAACAAGGAGCCCTCATTATATTACTACCCTATTTATATAAGTTACAAGTAGTCCATGCTATAATAATGTGTCTATTGCACCTCCTGCCCTAAAGGCCATATATCTATCTCATATCTACTTTACAGTGACTATGCAAGACTGTGCATTCTGCCCTAATGTCCATGTGTTGACCATATGGTAGCAATGTAGTGTATATGCTCCCTGACATCATTGTCTAGGCTCTTTTAGCCTTGTAGACTAAGCTTATGATATCATCTCACATAACTTTCAGGTCACATACCCTTTTCTTGTTGTAGACTAATAATATAACTACTGTCCTATATCTTATCTCTGTCCTAACCCTAACCCTACCAAAGTCTGTTCACACATTTGTCTTATAACACTATCAAGTTCTCTTATGTTTTACTTTAATATAAGATTTTTTTACTTAATTCACTCTAAAGTCTTGTAATTATAACATAATATACTAGACAGAGGTTTTTTAGGAATAGAAATAACTGGAAAAGCTCTGGGAAAGTTATTTTCTAGTCAATCATTGAATTGGATTGAGTAAGCCAGTTATATCTAAGAATTAGAGAATAGAAAAAGTTAAACAGGGTAATAATATATTTAAGATTATTCAGTCTTTAAATAAAAAAGCAATAGATATAGAAGTAGTTTCAGTAATGATATTGTTTAATAATCTATTAAATAATTTTAGCTTTACAGGTAAAGTAGGTTTTGTAGAAATATTATGCTTTAATATAAATATAGAATTAATAAAATAGTGAATAAATCCAAAGTTTATGAGAACATGGAAAGTTAGATTTTGAATATGATCTAATCTACAAATTAGTAGTAATGTGTGTGAAAGAGTAAGTAAATTCAGGTCAGAAAGGATGATAGTGTTAAGTACTATCATATATCACAAAAGAATATTATAGAAGGTCCTAGAACAAAATTATATTATATAACATGGTTTATACATATTAGTTTTATAGAAAAAAACCATTATTAAGAACTTAAAACTAAAGTTAAGTCAGAAAAATAACCTTGAATTGGGTTAATCACAAGAAAACTTGATAGAGAACTTTGTATAGGATTGTCTACCTTATATATATACCTAGACTGATGGTCTATGCTATATTACAATTAGCTTACTCTAAATACTTATGTGTTTACCTTAAGGTTAACATGTGTTAAACATGTTGTAATGATGTCATTTTTTTTCTAGATCCTTCTATAATGTTTTATGTGACACATGATCATGTGACCAATGTGTGACACTATATTATATTAAACTCCAACTCTAAGTTTCAGAATAGAAATAAATTAAAAACAATCAAAGTCTACTATCTTTAACTCTGATAGTCATAAAGTTTTATTATGTTTTATATTGGTGTTATGGGATGCTTTGGACATGAACAATTTTTATTTTCTTTTTCTTTTATTTTCTGACTTTATAAGGATTTTCTTTTCTTTTTCTTTTCTTTTGGACAATAAAGAGGCACATGATACTGTAGTCACATGACATGTCACATGATGTGATGTCATAGGCCTAGAAGGTGGTAGAAAAGTCTAGAAGATGATGTTAGGACACATGTATACAACATGGCGACCTTAAGGTAAACATAAGAAAGGAGCATAGACATAAGGGCAGGGTTAATTATTAAGTAGCATAGACCATGAGGACTTTGTATAAATAGGACTCTAATTAAGAAGAGGCTCCTTATCAAGTTCTCTTGTAATTTTCCCTACTTGATTGCCTACTAAAAGCTTTACTCGCTTGTGTAGCTATTGGACTTCATGTCTAGTAGTTGCCATAACAATTGGGGGTTGTAAAAAGATTTGTGTAATGATAGCTATAGAGTCTGATAATACTGTTAGAAGCAAATCACACTTACTGATTTATCTGTAATAATAACTTAAAAGAGAAAACTTAATAGCTGTGTAGGAAAAAGAAGGTGGATGTAATACTTGTGCAGATGTGATAATCTTAGCTTCAACAGATAACATTGTGCATAGCCTATTTATCATGTAGTCATAATTTTAAATGATAGAGAAGTTTGGACAGAAGAGATGTGAGTATAGTATAATTTGAGTTGATTATCAAACTGAAGAATAATACATTGTAACTATATTTTTAAATATGAACTAACAATCTAATAATATTTACTCTATACATACTCTAGGTAGTCCATTACTGCAAGAGTTATTATTCAGACTTTATAAATTAATGAGAAATGTAGGATTAGAATTTTTGGTTCTTAAATTAATAGCAGTTGGAATTAGAGTATTATCTGCCCTAGTAATGCTAATACCAGAGAGTATGTAATAAGAGAAAAACATATAATAAAATCCTACCAAAGCTTTATAATAGTATCATATACCAAGTTCAACTATCTAAAAAATATATTCTTACAATGATATTGTCTTATTAACATCTAATCCACAAGCTTGCCTTCTACAGTAGCTACCTTTCTTATAATACACTCTCATAGTGGTAATACAATATTCTGAATATTCTATCTTCTATGATGGAGATACTTCTATTTAACTTGGTCTTTCATGGTAGAGCTATACTCCTATCAGTATCTCAATACTGAAACTTCTGCTCAAGATAATAAATACTATACCACTGAAACTCCAAGCATCTCCTATAGTATGTACTTGTATATAAGACTAGTAGTTACATTGTAATTTACTAGTTTGATAATCAACAAAGATAATTCTTATTGAACTCAATCTCTAATATTCAATAGTAACACACCAATCAGTATTCACTCCCATCTTGGACTTCTTTCTCTTATCTAAAGTTGCGACCACATAGCAAACAGATAGCACAGCATATAAGCTAAAGCCAAGGTCATTCTACAAGTCTGTACATCTCCAAGTCTATTTGGTGAACTTTCAACCCTGGTGTGAACTATGCCTGACAAGTAGCTATAGTATAGTTACAGACTTGATAGTAATATTTGGCTTGATCATAGAGTATAACAAGTTTGAAATCTTTCATTTTTCTAGAGTACATAATGACTCCAATCTAAAGCTAGATCTCTCAACAATTTGTGCTTCTACTCTTAAGCCTAAAATATACTAGAATATTTGGGCTTTTACTTTGATTGATATCTATTCTTTAAGAAACATGTTTGCTATTATTTTACCAAGATATTATCTACAATCAAGACAATAAGCATACTTGAAAATTCAGCTAGAAGTTTTTTTTCACTTCAAAAGTATCTCTTTTATTACTTCTATATTGTTTTTATTGCTACCTATAGTTTTAGACTTTAATTCTTTACTGGAACTCTTACTAAGGCTCAGATGTTACTTTTAGTAGCTGTACAGTATAAGGCTGTTCTTTGGATTTTTGGTATATTTCACATCTTATTTACCAGTAAAATTAAGGTTCTAGCAAGCCTTATTTTTTTCTAACTTTATCTCAAGAAGCTGGTAAAATAGTGTTATACCAGAAAATGATTTTTTATAAAAAAAGTACTCTTCTAAGGTTTTTAAGCATATAAAACTTCTTTGAAGGCATTAGTAAGAAGATCTCACACTCCTATATAACACCTCAGATTCTTTTAAGTAAACATCAGTTTAAAGAGCAGTGTGGTAGCTGTTATTTAAACTAGATCTCAAGTGTAAGAGATCTTTAAAAACAAGAGACATTACTCACAAATGACTAACTATGAAGTATATATATTTACAAGAGAGTTTTACCAGATTATGAATGTTTAGATAGTTGGAAAAGGCAGGAATATATTAGATTAAGAGTTAATAGAGTCCAAAATGATAGAGTGAGAAGGGATGGCTATAGAAATGGTAAAAAGAAAAGAAAATAGGTTCTCACAAGTAAGAATCAATTATCAAACTAATACTAGATTGTAGAGAAAGAGACAACTATATGCTTACAAAATCTTAAAGCTTTATTATAGTTTCAGTTTCCATTTTCTAGATCCACTCTTTGTATTTTTATACTAATATATAAGCCATAAGTAGAGAAGAGTAAGAGAGAAAACCTCTATCTAAATATTTCTACTTAGAAGCAGTTAAATCTCTATTTTATCAAGTGAATATTATTAGTACCTACTATTACTTTTAGATGAGTTTTGGAGAGTTCTGGCAGTCTGAGAAAGACTAGTAAGGTGGGTATCAATTAATATCTTTAGTCATAAGGTTTAACTTAAGAGATGTCTTTGAAGTATATTATCTAGAATAGATAGTATTGTTGGAATATCAGGTGTAGTTCATATCAGAAGGCAAAAGTCTGTAAGATTAAATTAGTGATGTGCAAAGTATATAAACTCTGTATTTGATGACAAACTTGTAGAATGACCTTGGCTTCAATTTATGTGCTATGCTATCTGTCTATTGCATAGTTACAACTTCAGATGAATGAGCAAGATCTGAGATGGAAGTGAGTACTAATTGATGTATCGCTATTGAATACTAAAGATTGAGTTTAATAAGAATTATCTTTGTTAATTATCAGACTAGTGAATTATAATATAACTACTAGTCTTATATATAAGTAGAAGATATAGAAGATGTTTGAAGTTTCAATATATAGCTTTTATTTTCCCAAGCAGAGGTCTTAGTAGTAAAACACTGACAGAAGTAAGGTAGTAGAATTCTACTATAGAAGACCAAGTTCAATAGGAGTATTCCTATTATGGAAGACTAGATATCTAGATTGTTATATTACCATTATAGAAATATGCTGCAAAAAGAATGGCTATTATGGAAGACAGGCTTATTTTATAAATATTAAGGAGCAGTATTACTGTGGAAATATATCTTCCAAACAATATGGATCTGGCATATAATATGAAGACTCTTAAGAAGCTTTATAATGAATTAGCAATTTACTAGATTTTCCAAAGAAACTTGTTACATAGTATAAGATTTACTATTTAGGAATATGTTAGCAAGAAAAAATACTTGTGAGCAGATATTACTCATATATTTCCTTTAATATTCTTTCTAAATTTATTCTTTTACATTTATAAAAGCCCTTTTAAGAGTTTTATATGGGGGAGAGATGGCATAGTGGAAGAGACCCCCATCCATATATATTATGCCTACCTCAAACCTACTTGAGGTTATGGGTTCAATTTCTTAGTAGTCCTTTGTGTTGGGTAACTATATAAAAAGATTAGGGTATTGATACTCCATACATAATTCCTCCTGTGGGCACGGACTGCCATTATACCCTATGTAATAAATTGTTGACTTAAAAAAAAAAAAAAGAGTTTTATATATTCTAATCATTCTTTATATTATTGTTTTTATATCTTTTATTAATTTCTGATATTGATAATGTTTTTTTTGAATTTTTTAGTATACAGTTAAGAACTAGTATTACATAGTTCTTGTTGTATTCTAACATAATCTTTTTTTTGCTTGATCTTTATTATATAAAGCCTATTATAAGGAAACTTTTAGTTTAAAAGAATTTTTTTTTAAGTCAACAATTTATTACATGGAATGCGATAGAAGTTCATACCTACAGGAAGAATTATAGATGAAGTATCAATATCCTAACTTTTTTATATAGTTATCCAACACAAAGAACTACTAAGGAATTGAACCTATAATCTCAAGTAAGTTTGAGATGTATGAATAGAGAGCTTTTTCACTATATTATCTCTTCTCCAAGAATTGTCTTATTTATATTCTTTTAACAATTTTGCATTTTTATTTATAACAACTTTACAAAAACTATTTTTTATTCTTAAGCAGAAATTTCTGTAAAAATAAGAACTAGAGACTGATAGATCTTTATAGCCCATCAAGCTAGTGAAATAGCACTTTCTGATTGCTTTCAAGAAGAAATAGTCACAACTGAGTACAAGTCACTCTTTTTTCTTTTTTTTTTTTGATTATCAATTTATTACATGATGCTCAATTACAGTCTGTAGCAGACTATCTATTATAAGTAGTCTATAATTTTTGCCTTAGAAGACTGAAACCTTCCTCATAGGTAGAGAAACACAGTTAGAGTTAATAGAGATCAAAGAGAAATCTAAATAAGAGTTGCTTACAACCAACTCACACATTATATATCCAAGTCCAAAGAGACTTATTATACTGGTATAATAGAATCAAAAGAAACTGAGAGAAATAAAACTGAGAATCTATTCACAGAATAAGCCAATTCCCAAGATAGAAGGAAATTGTTTAATAGGATGACCTTTTTTTTTTTTTTTTTAAATCAAAAATTTATTATATGGCACACAAAGGCAGACTGTGGTAGCTACTTTCATAACTATGTATATAGGAAGCAAACTAACATGGAATTTAAGAGGAAAAGAAAAAAACTAATCAAAGGATAAAGAAAAGAAAAGTATCTAAGATCTACTTAGAGGACAAATTAATTGTCAGTGAATGCGAAAGCATTCGGATTAGCAGTCAAAAACATAACAAAATGTTTCAACACATCTCTTCTTGGATTCCAATACTTATTAAATCTTTTGCACTTATGAAGGATATGTCTCCTCAACTCAATTGGATAAGTGTTGCATGGACACGAAAAGTCCAAGCTGGGAAAGAATCATAACCTATACTCCCCAATGGGAGCATGATTGGTGATTGCTCTCGTAGCATGGGCACATAGCGAGTTGGAGTAACCAAATATTTGAAGCCACAGTCCACCTTTGATGTAAGATAGTTCGATAGTGTTGAAGTCGTCATCTAGAAGATTTAGGAAGTGTTTACCTTTTCCTTCAGAAGCTTGAAACGTCATCTTCCATTGGTTGATGATGTCGTTGCTATCAGATTTCTTGCAAAAGTTCCAAGAGATTTTGCAAGAATATATGGGAGTTATTGTGAAAGATTTGGAGTTTTTATTGACATCATGGTGAAATCTCCATTTGAGGCTGCTTGGGCACTCCCAGAATTCAATAGAATTGGCTTGATTAGAGCTGAAGAACTTCCACAATTCATAAAGGATTGCAGCAGTATGTATTTGGAAAGGGTGAGATTCACTATCAAAAATCTTCTTTGCCGCGTGAATCAAGTCTGTTATGATGATGATCTTGGAGACGTTGTTCATGGAGCAGGCTTGGTTGATACCACACCTGATAGCGAACAGCTCCGCTTCAGTGCTTGTTACAAATGAAGTGTGGTGAACTGTTTTGATTAGAGGGTAATTCACTGAGTGGATGTGTGAGATGGACATGGCAATATCATTTTTGATGCTAGCGTCTGTTATCACGAGGGCTGTATGAGGAAGAGGAGAATTGCAGAGAACCATGTTGTCTAGTTCTTGAGCATGGATTTTGTTTTTTCCTTTTTCATTTTTATTAACTAAATTAAAAGAAAAATGGTTAGAAAAATTGTCAATAATATGATGACCCAGGGAAAATTCAGAATTAAGGGGGGAAAAAGATGGGAAAATCCCAAAAGATTTGGTGTATGAATCAATGAGATGCCCCTTGGCTGTAGATCTTTGTTGATTGGTTAATGAACCAATGTTGTGAGAATTTGTTGAGTTGGATAGAGGAGGAAAATCATCCAAGAGATTTTTCAAGATATAGTTGTCAGGGAGTTTGAAAGGTCAAATTTGAGACCTTTTGGCGATTTTTTGGAGATGGAATCTAATAGGTATGATGCCGGCAATGGCTTTGATGCCTTCTGAAGGTGATATTTTGAAAGCCCCTAGGATCCAAATGGCGGCTCTTCTTTGCATCTTGTTGAGGATTTTCATGTGATATGATATCAGGGCCTTGTTGTAAAACCAAAGCTGGAAGCCGTATAGGGCTATTGGAAGGGCGCAGCATCTGTAGAGAAGTCATTTTTGAAGTGGGCTGATGCCTTGCAATGAATTTCCTAGGAGCTTCATATACTTGACTGTTGACATTGCTTTGTTGGCGTAATAGTCGATGTATTTGTGGAAAGAAAGTTTCTGATCAAAGATGAAGCCCAAGTATTTCCACGAATCCTTGGGTTGTAGTATCGGTCCTCCAAGTGGAGAAAGATCAAGGGAAGGAGGGTTGAAAACACCTTGAGATCTGTTGAAATGGAAAATTTCAGTTTTAGAATGTTCAATGATGAGACCAAAACTGTCCAATAGTTTAGAGAGAATGTTATAACTACAGAAAAGGTGTGAATGAGAAATATTAATAGATTTGTTCTGAGCAATAAAGAGGCTATCGTCAACAAAGAATAGAATAGAAATTGGAATTCTGAGATTTTTAAACCTGTTTTCTAGAATGTAGAGTAATGGGGAAAGATATAGAGAAGAGAGAATGGGGGAAAGTGCAGACCCTTATCCAACTCCAACATTGACATCAAACATAGGAGATGAGAGATTGTTCCATAGGTACTTTGTACTTCTTTGAATCAGGTAATTTGCAAAGAATGTCACGACTTTGGGATCGAGGCCAGCTTTCTCAAGGGTGAGGACAAGGATCCTGTGATTTAGTGAAGGGAAAAATTGGGAGATGTTGAAGGCCAATGTACTAGTGGATCTTCCCTTGGTCCATCCTGATCAAATGATATGGGTGAGTGCAGTGCTAGCATCTGAGGTAGACTTGAATTTCAAACCAACTAGCTGACTTGGGTGAATGAAGTTGTTGGACGCGACTATGAATTGAAGTCTTTTAGCGACCACTTTCTCTATGAGTTTGCCTAGTGTGTTGAGAAGGACTATTGGGTGGAAGGCTTTCGGATGATCATATGATGATTTGTTTGGTTTGGGTATGACGATAGTGGTCAAAATTTTGAAATATTTTGGCCAATGTCCTAAGTTGATGCAAGAGTCAGCAATATCGATGATGTTGGATAGACATTCATCGTTTTTAATGATGAGTTTCAAGTGACGCCACATTAGCTTGTCTGGTCCTGGTGCAGATGAGTCATTGCATTTGCTAATCGCTGATTTGAACTTGGTTCTGGAGAAAGGACTCCACCTTTGAGATGGTTTGCACTCTACTTCATTCAGGATGCTAAGGTCAACTTGGCAGTAAAGAGCCATGTTGAAGAAACTATGAAGGGAATTCCATAAGCTGTCAGGTATGAGACAAAAATGGTCATCATGTTTGATAGCTTCAGTCGCTGGGAGTTTTCTTTTCTTAATCCAATTCATCAATTCCCATGGGCCTCAGCTTTTATTTGCAATTTTGTCGTCAAAGAAAGTTCGCTTAGTGTTATTCACTGTCATTTTGAATGACTTCCAGTTTTCACAACTTTTTGATGTCCTGTAGGTGTTGAGTGATCGACTGCATGAATCCAACCACTATTGTTTAGAGTGTTTAGAAATTTTTGATTTTTTTGCGTTATTTGACTAGGCTTTGTCAATGATTGAACCAAGCTGATTGACTACTTGTTCCAGCTTGTCAATATCCTTAATGTTTGATGTTTCTAGCTTTTTGAAGTTCAAAATGATGTCATTAATAAACCCAGTTTCTTGATTGCTTTTAGGAATAATAGTGAGTTTAGACGTATGGATAATCTCTTCAAAGATAGGAATATCAATCATGAGTAGAGCGTGGTCTGAAGATAGGTGAGACTCAGGGAGGATGAAATGGTTATCTAGTTCTTGTGATCCAAATCAAAGAAACATAAGATCTATGATGAAGTTGGACTCCTCTGCTATATCAGAGTATCTGGTTGGACAAGGGTTAGTTGGAGAGGATAGGATGAGATCAAAAGAGTCTGCTATCATAATTAAATCGTCGCTAATAGAGAAGTGAAACGGAAATGACAGATCCCATAAACTGTCTCTGATGTTAAAGTCACCCGTCATGAGAAGAACATTATTAATGTTGACTTCAGTATCCTTAAGATACTTTACAGCTGAATGAGAAGAGTCAGAGTAAACATTCAAAATATAATGGCAAACATTATTGTTGAGAAAAGAAATAAGACTGATGTCTCGATGGTTAATGATGTCTTTGTGTAAAAGAAAACAAAGAGGAGAGAGATAAATGTTAATATAGGTAATTACTCTTGGGAAATTGTTGTTATCTGAAGGAAATCTTGCAAAGGAGATCCAGTTGGGATGATGGTACGTTCTCATAAGAGGTTCACCTTCGCAACTTGAAGTGCTTGGGATCTTTTGGATTTCAGACCATGGTAGTTCTTGGATTAAAATGATGTCAAAATGGTTTTATGTTTCAAGAATTGTGTTGATAATAAGAGAATTCTTACAAACATTTTGAGAAAAGATCTTGAGGTTTCGAATGATCATTGGATAGAAGAGCCATTCTCTTCAGAACAAATTGATTTTGACCTGTTTTCATGGATCTCAGTGTATTTGTTCAGGTGCTATTCTCTGTTAAATCAGTGCCTCCAAAACGGACACTGATTTGAATCAGCTTGATGATCGCCCTTGCAGTTAGAGCATTTGAAAGAGTGAGGGCATGGTTCACCCTTCTTGATTTCAAGCCTAGGCAGGTTGATCTTGGCATTTGCCTTGCAACACCAACTGAATTCTCTATGGTATTCAGATCTGTGGGGACCATTACATTTGGCGCACTTGGCACCTTGGATCCTGCATGAAAAAGTTGCGTGCCCCCATTTCCAGCAGTTTTTGCACTGGGGAACACTGGGGTTCATGTTTGCTTCCCGAATGGTTGTGATATAGTTGCCAACATTGAAGCACCTATTGATTAACATTTTAGTGTTATGGCCACTCTGGATGTCCCAAATGTCTATCCAAACAATGGTCATGTCAGATTTCAGAGATACTTTAATTACTCTTGGTTTGGACACAAGAGAAATATTGTCAAAAATGTGATTTTGCTTGAGGATTGTTTCAATGTCGATTGATGTAAGCTTCTCTTGTGAGTTTGCATGAGGATAGAACAGGATGCTGATGATTTTCAAGTAGGATTTAGACTTGGGAAGACAAGAGTCTTCCACCTGAAGGGAATTGATATTGTCTAAATTTTTTATGTATTGATCGATGATTGACATGTCGGATTGTTGAGCGACTCTGTTTGTGACAATATTGATGCCCGTGCTGTCAGAATGAATGTAGTCAACTAAAATGTCAGTTTTTGTGTTGCGTAAAAGTCTATTAATATTAGCCACATGTAGGGAGGAGCTCTTCATGAAGGAAGAAACATTGTCACCACTTATGGGAATAATAATTTGCTTTCTTGATAGACCTTTAGTTGTCATCTTGATACAAGGTTTCAGTTTGTTTTGACCATTGATGATATTATTGACTTGATCAATTTTTTGGGCATTAAGCGACAGGAACATTTCCTTAATTTTCAAAACTTCAGATGTATTGGCTAAAGATTTGGAGGCCTGAGCATAAGATTTTCCAGGGTTGATATTGGATCCTTGGACATTGTTGTCGACTGTAGACTTTTTAGGTTGGAAATACTTAGAGATGACATTGATCTCCTTCTTGGATTTGGCCGGAAGAGGAGGAAGAGGTGGAGCTTTGTTAATGGTAATCGGGACTGATTTCGGGCTTTCTTTCTTGTTGTTACCATTTATCAGGGAAGTTCTCAGGGTAAATTTAGATGAAATTTTTGACCTGAAAGTGTTAGTTTTTTGATCAGTATACAATGTGTCCCATCTAGCCGCATAGACTGCCGAGATGAAGTTCCAGATAGCATCATCCATGCCATCAAATTTGTTGAGATCATTAGCCTTGCCGCTATTGACTTGTTTGTTTTGAATATACTTGGCCAAGGAATTTAAGGTCACTTTGATGTTATTGAAATCAAACATGAAGTACTCAATAGAGCTATGAAGGGAAATGAGGTGGAAAGAACCACTCCATATTTCTGGTTCAGTCGGTGCTTGAAGGTTGTATAGGAGTTGGATGTTTATGACATCATCCTTGTAGGGGGCATGAGTAGGGGTGGCCTTATTGTTAACATTCAGAGGCTTCGAGGTTTCCTGTTGATTAACCGCCATACCAACCCTTAATGCTTTTTCTTGTTCTGCCTCGTAAGACAGTTCAAGATGTTCCGTGTTTGATTCTCCACTGGTGGGGTTACAGTTTATGTCAGTGTCCATTCTCTCATAGTAAGGAGTCGACCGTCCAGAGGAAGCTATCGAGGATTCTCTAGAAATGTTGACAGAGGAAACAGGGTTTCTCCCTCTTACCTCAGGATTAGTGATAGGAACTCGTCCTATTTGATTGTCCATCCTTATGTCATTTGCAAAGGACATAGCTAGTAAAGAAGTCTTGACATTAGATGCCATAGTTAAAGTGTTGAAGTTTTGAGTCTGCAAAGGTAGTATAGTATACTTGCTTCACAATGTCGAAAATGAATAGAATGACCCTTGAGAGGGTACTTTTGAATAAAGTATGTAAGATGCCTTAGAAAAGTAGTAAGCATCTTAGCAACAGTGACATTATATGTCACACTGTTACATGTCACAGAATGTGACAATGAATGTGATGATGTATCATAATCATGCTCTATCAAGTTACAGTCACATATCATATTATACTCCCTTCCTAATTGGGGAGCTAACTTAGCTGATCTATAGATCATGTTGAGTGGTCCATATATAGAGGCTTGGGGGCTGTTTCTGGCCCAACAACCAAGTCCCTACCCTCCTCAGCAGATACCTGGTCATCTCAGCTCATAGTAGATACTTTCTCTTTAGGAATAAGAGCAGGAAAAGTAGCCAGAAGCTTCAGAAAAGGTAATCTTTTAGAAGAGAGCTTACATATAGTCACTCTTAGAGCAGTAGGTATCTTGGAGTCAGAACCCACACTTTTCTCCTCACTTTCTTCTAAAGAAGATGAAGATAAAGCCTCAGGGGAAGGGTTTCTTGAGGCAGAAAAAGCAAAAACACTTCTAGAAGAGTGCTTTGCAATGCAACAAGTTTGGAGTCTCCCTCTTGAGTGAACTCACTTACAAGCTCTAGAACTAGTCCTGGAGATAAGATTTAGAGAGTTTGGAGACTCACCAACATGTTGTGAACTATTCTAGAGGCCAGGAGAAAGTGTAGGATTTTTGTTTGAATTTTTTGGAATTTTTGGATTAACCATAGTGATAGTTAAAAGAAAAGAAGTTGTTTGTTTGTCTTGAGGCCTCTTCTTCCTCCTTCACTCTTGTTATTGTCACTGATGCAAGTGCTATACCCCCCAGGAACATGCAGGCTATCTCTGCTGCGCATTTCTGGAGACTAAACCACCAGGTGTTGTCTTCAAAGGCCCCAGCTGGTAGAACAACTGCTCCTGATACTGAGCTGTTTGCCATAAGACTGGGTGTCTCCAAGGCCACCAGTATGGACATTGAACACATTATACTCATTACTGACTCTCTAGGCTCT
>Ga0157364_1002583_pt1 | contig 16976 bp, 9 predicted proteins | sample AttsexASBM2_FD_111476 | JGI IMG/M metagenome (GOLD analysis project Ga0157364, IMG submission 111476) | Fungus gardens microbial communities from leaf cutter ant in Ribeirão Preto, State of São Paulo, Brazil - Atta sexdens ASBM2 | ecosystem: Host-associated > Fungi > Mycelium > Unclassified ... | reverse complement strand
TATATTGACTTGTCCGTTTTCAATCGAAATTTTTTTCAGTGTGCGTCGACAGATCGCAAGGATCTTAAAAAAAGAAGTTTAGATTTTAAGAAATAACTCTCAATTTTGTTTTTATCGATGTGTAAGCTCTGTCACTATATTAGTGATTATGGTTATTCTGCAATGTGCTTTTTGTTTTCTGTTTCTTGCTTTTTGTTATTTTTTACATCTTATATTTCTTGCTTTTTGCTCTTATCTGGTTTTTTATTTTATGTCGCCCGAGATAAAAGTTAACGAACTTCGGAAGAAACAGGAAACACGTAGCAAGAAATAGAATTGTCGATAAAATGGTTGTAAAGAGAGAAGAAGCAAGAGGCAAAAAGCAAGAAACAGGAAACAAAGAGCACATTGTAGAATAGGAAATTTTTTTACTTTAAAGTAAAAAATATTACGTTACATTTTAACCTTCCGTCAGCCATGTGAAATTTTCTATTAGCAATCTGGATTTTTAAGCTTCAATGTAGTTTTATATTGTTTCAAATTGTATAAAAATCTGAGAAAATTTTTGCATGCTTGTGAAAGTTTTAACAACGAGTTTTTACTATCACGCGTAAAAGTCGAATTGTATTTTATTTATTTTGTACAGATTTAAATTTACCTAATCAAAATTTTCAAATCAAAATATTGAGTGTGACTTCAAAATCTAATTTGGCCTTCGGAGGGTTGAGGTACCTTTTCATGCTGACATTCAATGCTTATTTTCAACATCAAAGATTATATGATCAAAATTGACGTTGAAAATGCATGATAAAAATGTAGCGTCATATATATAGTTCAATCTATAACCGAGTGACCTGACACACACTGGAAGTAAATTCTACTTCCAGAGTCAAATTGGGACCACGTAAACACGCTGACGTTGCTTTTCAGCATGGGTTTTTGACAATGATCCTTTGTTTCACCGGAAAGAGAGGAGCTCTCGAATAATCCTTGTGATCGCTACAGAGTCGACTCTGCCAGATTCCAAGCCGAACTCCGTTACTTATCGCTCTAGGTAACGCGATTATTTATTTGTTACACATTAAGAATTTAACGCAATCCCGGTATGCGCGCGTGGCAATTACAGTAGCGCGCGCTGTCATCGTACGCGCACAATTATTAAAATAATTACAGTTGTCGCGACGCGGTGTAACGATAAGAAAGAGCGGCCGTTGGCGAATTATAATCGTTGCAACTTTGTTGCAACTATCCACGGTAGACAAAACGGCCACCGCGTTTTTCTCCCCGAGGATAAGAAAAAGCGCGCAGGGGAGGATCCGCGCAGTGTCTGACTTAATTACGGACGGGGCATATGGACCGGACCCCAGCCGCGGACCACTCACTCGCCTCGGTATGAATATCGCATTAAGTCGTGAGTGAGAGATAGCTCTAGGCAGGGGTGGGCCCCCGACGGGAAACTACGAATTTAATAGAATAATAAATGGAGCTCTGCGTGGGCGCGCGCGGAAGAGGCGGCTGGGACGACGTGCCCGAGGCACAAATCGATTCGCCAATCGTGATCGTCCTGTACAGAACAATCCACGGTAAAGTGTTTAAGTAAACCAGAAAGTTGAGAAACCGGGAAACCACTTTGTGCAATTAACTACGTGACTTTTTCGTGATACTGTTGGAGATTTAAAATTTATTACGGATACCTTGCTACTCTTAATTCGAATTTTAATATTGTTCTATTCCCTCGACAAGAACCTTATATAACGAGCTATATTTTGAGTTCTGAGTTAATTCTATAGTGGCTGATGAAATTTTCTGGCTAATGAGTAATTCTATTGCATTGCTTAAATAACGAATCTTTATGAGTAAAGAATTAGTATATATATATATATATATGTGTGTGTGTGTGTGTGGGTGTGTAAGTATTTTTATATAGTATTTAAAATATCGTGTTTTTAAGTTGATTATAATAAGAATTTTATTAACTTATAATATAAACTGAAAAACAAATTGACAAAAATTATCGTCAAATTATAATATTCCCTTATTTTAAAAGTAATACAATGAAAAAAACCATGATTTTTGTATTATTACATGAATAAGATAAACATTAACCTTTCAATCGTCAAAAACTAACTTAACTTCATAAAAAATCGTTAAAATCGGTTTAGCTCAAGAGGATAATTTAAAAAGAATCATTATTAAAATATCCTTAAAAAGGATAGTTTCCGAAATTGTATAAATTGCAACGCGCTGGTGAATGTTCAAAAAATAATTGTTCGATTTTAATTATTAATTAATTGATTAAACTTAAGACAAACTTTAATGTAATCCTAATAATAACTTTGATTTTTTTTAATGAGGATGCAATATTATTATTAATAAATAATAAACTCACGTCAATAAATTCAACGAGCTATAATTAGATGTAACAAAGTAAAATTTACTTTTCACAATTATAAATTTCGACGATAAGTTTCAACGTTTTGATTATACTTAGCCCTCATCAGCCACAGAAATACATAATTAACCCATATCAAAATTAAATTAATTAACATATTATGACCCAGTTTCACAACAGTTTCACGGTTAACTCTTAATCGAGGTTCGATTTATTTATTATATACTTATCTCTTTTCAATTTTAGAATTGGAAAAAGATGAGGAATAAGTTGAACCTTGGTTAAGAATTAATGAGTTGTGAAACTGGAAGAGACTCATCTCATCTTCGAGTTACAAGATGATATAACGTACCATATATTATATTTAGTCAAATTTATCAAATAATACACAAAATAATGATGAGTCATGAATCCAAACTACGAATCAATTCATCGATTAACTGCGAGAAAGAGTAGTCAGTATAAGTAAATTGCATCATTTGCGTTTAAACTCTCTCACAGTCAAAATCTATCTTGTATCATGGAATAGTAACCGATTCTAAGTTCTTTACTTCGCATAGACAGCTGCAAATTATCAATAGATAGACCGTTGCATTATACCGTCTATTGTAATTCGAAGGTGAGATAATCTTCATAATATGTTAATTTAATTTTGACATATGAATTAATTGTGTATTTCAGCGACTGATGAGGACCAATTGTAAGTATAGTCGAAAATTATAATTGTGGAAAATAAATTTTACTTTGTTTAATTATAACTCGTTGAATTTATTGGCCTGGATTTACTATTATACTTATTAATCTATTGTAAGTTATATGAGCGAAAAGAATTGATTTTAATTTACGTAGTAATAACACTATTATTGTATTATTATAGTTAGATATTTTAATAAAATCTTGTTTTTTAAAGAATACATAAATTTGTCATACGATTTCTGAAAATTGCATGATCTCTGTAAAATTAATATCGATTTTAATTTTGAAAAAAATGTGACTCCGTTATAGCTTCTTTCTTTTTTAATAAGACTTAATCAAGTTTTGATTTCGACTTTGTTTTCGACCGAAATTGAATGACTATTCATTTTCGGTTTCGACCGGAGATCAAAATGTAATTTCGATCGGACTCTACTTTTGAAGTAAAGAAGCGAGATTTTGGCAGTCACTATATATTTTTCACAAGAATTTTTTAATCGTGAAACGAACAAGTTATTAAATCATTAATTCCTCCATTTCTTTTTACTTTCCTAAGTCACTTTTCAATCGCGGAGACTGAAATCTTCTCTTTAAATCTGAATCAGTGGATAATCACTGATATCAATGCTAAGCCACTGATAATCAGTGAATTAAATGTGCGATATCTACACTGAAAAAAAATATAGTCAATTTTAATAAATAATTAGTTGAATACTGCCAAATTATATAATATAATATAATAATAACTAAATATTTATTAAATATAAAGCTATTTATTTGATACAAGAAATGTTAATTTTGATTGAATAATCATTATTTTTATTGAACAAATATTTACTTACTGTAAGTAAAAGTTTAGTTGACAGTATTGAACTAAATATTTATTAAAATTAACTATATTTTTTTCTCAGTAAAATGTAATCTAGCTAATTTTTATTATGTGATCTAACTAATCTTATTTTTTAGTCCTTAAATTCAATTAATATGATATTGGAAGATTAACGTGTAATTATCGATATTTTAGTTACATAATGCTCAAACATTCTTCCTTTTTTAATTGAACTTCACTGATTATCAGTACAAAGTATGTCACTGGGTAATTAGTGACTATTCACTGATTCAGATTTAGAGAGTAGTGTCCCAAGAAGGAACGCGCCGCGGCATATAGGTCTATGGAGTAATACCTAAATTAATAATTGCGCCTTCCCGCGCGCGCGGTAATTATGTGTACAATCGCCGCGCGTGCAGGAGGATGCGCTGCAGAGGCAGAAGCGGCGATGGGGAAGCTCGTGGGTAATTGCACGCGTGCATTCCCGCGTATCAGTATGCAAGCGTGCATAAGCGTGCTCGCATATGGGGTCGGATTCTCTTGGTGCATTTGCCATAATGAATCCCGCCGGCACACGCGCGCGCGTACACTCGGATACACTCGCGAAGTACTTGTCGGAAACGTTAAGCGAAAACAATAATATAAATAAAAGATACGCACTGCGCGTATTCGAATACTCTGTGAGTCAGTTGTACGACGTGTAAATGCGCGTAGCGTTGAAAATTTATACGTCGAGTCGTATACGAGATCGAGAAAAATGTAGATCAGCGTCTAAATTTAACATTCATCGTAGGCTTCGTGTAATAAATGTCTTAGTAATTAACATTTAGATTAGATTCCTGGTACAATTAGATCTCCCTCGAGATTGACTGAAATGTAAAATTTCGTTATTAATTTCGTTATCAGAGCATGAATCTAGTCAAATATATTTTATAAAGTATTTTATTTAAAATAAATTTTGGATTGCGCAGGAAAATAAATAAATTGGCTTGTACAAAGATATTTAATTAAAGAAATAAAAAATAAACTCAATTAAGAAAATGTAAAGAAAATTTCTAATTTTTTTGTTATCGATTTACCGATATTAAGTTTAATAATTGATTTCTAGTCTAATAAAAAAAATGTTAACTATCGAAACTCGAAATATATTTTATAAGGAATTTTATTTGAAATAATTTTACAAGAAATCATAAATATACAAAACAGTAAGTAAACTGCTCGTATAAAAACATTTAATTAAATAAATAACAAGTAAAATTAATTAAGAAATAAAAAAGTAAAAAAAGAAAGAATATTATTTTTTAATTTTGTTACTTTTATTAATTACTTTTTTATTGTGTATTTATTACTTTTTATTAATTTTTATCCTCTTTATATAATTGCTTGAATATTCCGAAACAAAAGTTGAGCAAGTTGTTGTTAATTGGTGACGCCCGATTCTTGATCAGTTGACAGTTTTCTTACAGAGGCAAAGTCACAAAAAATACGCAACGCACGTTGCTGGTTATCATCGAGTACACGCATCACCGGGCCATTCGTGTGAGACCAGCGATGCATTTCCCATAATGAACCCGCTGGCACGTACACGCTTGTATACGAGTATTGCAGCGGGGGAATCGAGAGTGCGGGACAGAACAGATCGAGCTGTTGGAGTAGCCTCTGTGATGTTACAGGTTCAATGCATTAGTTTGCCTAAAAGGTTTGTGCCATCAGTCTCTAAATGTCCCTCTGTCGTTTGCCTCCGTGCTCGCCTCTCCCTTTCTCTCTTTCTCTCGTTCTCATTCCCTCCCAATCTGCACGATCTACGTCCCTCGATCTCTCCCGGTCGTTACCGTTTTGCTCGCGCGAATGCATTCTCCAGGGAAAAGGAGGGCGAAACACAACCCCCGCTGGCTCACAGCGTGCGCGGTCAACGCTCGCACGTAAATTAAGTGTGTTGCATCAGCGGAATTTAGATGAGTTAGTGCAGCGCGTTAATTCGCGCTAATGGACAAGTTATGAAAGTTTAATTGTCGGTTAAGCACACCCGCGGGGGGTCAGCGAAAGTTGAGAGATTGAGAAATATATACAGAGTTGACTCTGGAATGAAAGACGCTGTTGCTTTCCGCGCCTTTCGGGAATTGAAAGAAATTTCCTGAACGCGGACAAACTTTCTTGCCGGATCATATTAATAAATATGTACACTGTTAGATATCATAGTAATTACGGTAACTCAATTCTTTGAGTTGAATAACATTTTGTTACTTTTAACTTTTATGTATGTCAAAATGTAAATCAATCCAATACAAATATAAAATGCCTATGTGAGTCTCTGTTATCATTAGTGCGTAAATTATGCATTTATAATTTGCATATATAATTTGCACTAAATAACCGGAATACATTTACTAAATGAAATAACCACAGATTTATTTTATTAAAAAGATCTCGTTGTATTAATTGAAATTCTAATAGAAACAAATGTCATAGTTAAATCTTTTATAATTGTAGCCTATAATAATTCTATACACTTTCTTCTTTTCTGTTACAGATAAACTAATTATTTTATTAATATATAATTCTAGAAATAAGCACTTTTAAATATCTATTTTATGAAACTTTTGATTTCGTATCAATAATACAACCTTGATTTTTTACCACTTTTCAGAGTCTCAAGCTATGAAATATAAGAAAAAAAAGAAGAAGAAGAAGAAGAAATATTATATTATATTATAACGTGCTTATACCAAGCAGATCAGAATTCATGTACACGTTTGTCCCTACATCAAATATTCTTTACTTTGATTAATCGCCTAAAAGAAAGGAGATTCCGCGCCAAAATCCAATCAGCATTGTTCATTCAGATTCACCAATAAAGAATTCAATAAATTACTTAAAAATTTAAATTAAATGTAGTTCAATATGTGTAGAACTTCAACACACATCAAATTTATTTGCCGACCCTGAACGCCCATATTAACATATGTACTTGTTAGTATAAAACAATAAACTAAATTTGAATTAAACTTATTATATATACATAAAACACATTTTCTCAAGTTAAATTATTAATTCCATTGTTTTAGCTACATTAACGATACGTTGAATTAAAATAGTAGTAATTTATAGATTAGAAATAATTCAAATTGTATAGTTTGACAGTTATGAATTTAAGTGCGCAATCGCTGTCGATTTGATGGAGAAGTTATGCGCAATATATGAATCATAAATGCCTGAGTCAATGGTCATCTAAGACTGAATTCCATGAATACTTTAGACTAATTCAACTCACATGGTATCAAATTCACCATACACGATGCAATTCTTGTGCTATCTGCAATGGAAAAGAGATATGCTTTACATTGATTCATTATTAACAGATTAAAAACGATTGTTTGGACGTAATAATCCATACGATAAAATATTACAGTACATTTTAAAAATGCATGTGCATATGGTACTAACAATATTGGTTTCTGGTTCTGATAAGGTTTCCTATCACATAAATTTTATATTAACTGTTGATGTGCAAAATTATTTATTTACTCCTCAATTTTATATATCTAGGCAATATTTTTTCTTCCATTTATTATAAATATAAACTGTTTTTTAGTACAAATGAAACGTAAATAATTAAGAAAGACTGAGGTGATATTTTTTGCAATAAGTTCTTTGCAGTTTTAATGTTTATTAAGAATCGTTATTAAAAATTGACGATCAAATTAATTTGTAACATTGTTATTTCAATTTGCGTTTTAAATTTGACAGTAAAATTTAGGCTTTAGGCATAGTCTAGGTTAGCCTTTAGTATTAACAGATCCTAAGTATTAAATTGATCAATTTATTAGATCTCTCTACAAGGATGAATTGTTGATGCAAATTCAATTTCATCTATTACACATATGTGATGAAATAATTCAAGCAATAACTTTTAACTTATCCTTATGAAAATCCAAACTACATGTATGTACGCGAAAAAAAAAGTTTCAAGTAATCAAAGTTAATATGATTCGACGCAGCAATCAGCTCTCAAGTTGATATATGTATTGATAGATGTATACCCCAAGATGGCTTTTGAAAGAAACATTGCGCAACGTGCTTTCCAACTCTCGCAATTTCGCGTTATCGATAGACTTTTAATGCGCCATGGAGCAGACCAGCTGCTTCATGATTAGTGATCGCGATTTGTGCGCACTGCAATTGTGGCGATGGTACGGCCGCGGGTACCGTATGCTGTTCTTTGCTTTCTCGCCTCTCACTCCCTTCTCAATTCGGTCACGTGCTTTGTTACGCAAAGCAGAATCGCGAGATAAATCCGTACTCATAATTTCTACAACGAGGTGATATAATCCAGCTGACCCGAAACATATGTATGCGTCATCGTATTATAATATGTTGTGCTCTTTAAATTACTGAGATTAATTTTTAAAAATGTCAAAGATATTTTTTTGTTATAAATTATATATCTTCTTTACACTGCTAGATACCAAAAAAGCAATAGTAACCTAATCCTTTCAGTTAAATAATATTTTTAATTTCTCTATGAGTGTCAAAATGTGTAAATCAATCTATTTCTGTGATTAGTTTTAAAGTTTCAAAGTTCCTATTAACATATATACTTAATAAATAATAAATTAAGTTTATTTAATACGTTTTCTTGTTGTTTATAATTATTATTTTAATTAAATTAATGACATATTGAATAGGAGTAATGACAACTTATACTAATACAAATGATTAAAAATAATTTTAATTGAGTATAATTTGATATTATGAATTTAACAACGCACATCTTTTATCATACATATAAAAATTTATTTATTAAAAGTATACCGTTTTTTAACAATTAAAGAATTAATATAAATTATTCAAATATATAGATTATCTCCTGAAATTTGCAGAAAAATAGAATGAAATACAAAAAGGATGTACATTTCATTAATTTTCTTTTAAATTAAAAAATTTTTTTCTATTAATAGTTTCTTTTTAACAAATGGAAGAAGATTCCGAAATTTTTCAAAAATTTTCTCAATTACTTCTAACTCAGAAACATATTTTTCGTCAGGCAAGATTTGATCTACGTCAGTTGGAAGATGCATTCGTAGTTTTTCACAATGCATTCTTACTCTCAGTGTAGTTTTCATTAAATATTCGTTTATATATGCAGGTTCTTATTTTGACTGCGTCTGTAATTAATGGGGGCTCGTGGCGCCAACAAAAACGACACGTATGAGATGTTCGCATATGACTGAGATGTACGCATTGCGACGAGCTATTTAGAAGAGACGAGGAAGATATGTTGGTATGTACGCGTATGAGAAGTACTCCCTCATTTGCATCCCTCCTCGCAGGGAGAAAGCAGCTGGTCGCGGCGCGGCGGTTGGTCACCGCCACCGTTCGCTTCATCTCGTTTCACAGACTGAGAATTCCTAGACAGTGGAGGCTCTGTGTGCTCTCGACGTTTCTGCTCGGCTTCATCGCTCAGGATTTCCTGTTTCCTGCACCGCAGATGATTCCACGGGATCCGTATCGCGAATCACGTTTGAGTTCACAAAAATTCAAAAAATAACTTTGGCAATCTAAGAAAATTAATCTGATATCGATAAGGTAATGAAAAGTTAACTAATTAAATTTTCTTAATTAGATTAAAGCAAACATTCGAAAAATTCTTGTAAAACTAACGAACTTTAAACTTATTGTACTTTACAAAAATAAAAAGTTGGTATATCGTGTCGGTGCATCTCGATGTGATTGAGCAAGAAAAGAGAGGACCAAAGTAAACTAATAGCGTTTTCTCTTGGTTACACTATCGCCCACCAGTGCAACATTCAGACAGTGTACTGTGTTTCTATGGCTTGTGGTAAGCTCATTCGGTGTACTGGTGTTTCCGTGGCTACGATGTAGTGCAAATTTTATGCACGAAGTGGGATTTTGCTACACCATCTCAAAGAGACGATGTTAGAGTCAGTATGATATTTAAAATTTTTAAATGGAAGTCAATCAGGAGCAGGACTATAATGAAGTAGAGTACACTATGGTGTGCATCACTCCATTAGCGCTTACATATAATTGATACGAGGCAAGGCTATATTCAGTGTATCTCAAGGAAAAATGCTATAAGCTTGCTGAAACACACAAGATCTGATTTCTCATACTTCTTTGCAGTCATAAAGATTCCATTCAGTACTGTGCTTCTTTGATTCTAGCCTGCTGCTCTTACTTAACGGTAGTAATTAATAGACGAGTTAATTAATTGCCCGAAGGAATTTCGACTCCGACTCAAACTTTGCATATAACTTTGTATATATCACCGTATTAGATTTTTAGATACTTTAAAGAATTCTAAATTCAAGAATGTATGTGTATTTCTTGATAACATCTTATAAACATTTCTTTGGAGAAATATTTAAAAATGATTTATATTATTAAATAAATTCCATAAAAACCGCGTCATTTAAAAATGATCAATATTATTAAATAAATTCTATAAAATGTTCGATAAAATATTTTCTCATTTGTTCTTCAAAATTTATTCTTTAAAATTTTTTATTTATGTAAAAAAATTACGGAATATTAGAAATATTACTATCAATTAAACTTTGTTCGAGAAATGATAAGTAATAAAAAAGATGATGACTCTATGAAATTCAAAACGCATTAGAACATTTTTTTCTCGAACATCCGGATATGTTAAACGATGTGATAAATATAATTTTCTTAGAAATTATATATCTCTTACTACCGTAATTACTTTTATCGACGGTTTTCCCCATATCCTGGTTGAATCTCTTGAAATTTGTTTCACTTTCAAACGTGACCTTATCTTTAGACCGAAAAATTACAGTTAAATCCGATTTATATCCATTCCTACACTACATAGATCAGCTATTAATGTAGATTAGTTTTCAGTTCGGTTTAATTTATATTTTTCTAGTTTTAAGAATTTAAACAAGATTGAGAGAGTGAGATAAAAAGATTAAATTGTTTATATTAATAGAAATGGTCATTATTGTGCTAATTCTATTTGATAAGTTTATTCGTATTTCAAACTCACCTGTATTTTTCTAAGAAATATATGTTTTTCTATAAAACATTTCTGAAAAAGTGGATGAATTACGTTTGTTATACATTTATTATTTCTACAAAAAAACATCAATGTATACATTAACCTAAAGAAATTTTTGTGATGTATTTTATGCGTATAATTGTAGAAATATTCTAGGATTCTGTATTATTTTATACTACTCAACAAAAAATAGAAAACAATTTCATTTTAATAATCAAAATTGTATAACTTTTATATCGCTGGAACTCTCTTGATGAAAAATCATTGCAGACAAAAACTAAAAAATGATAAAGCTTATACTTTAACCGTATTTAGCTGTTTTTTTAAAAAATTGTTATTTTTATAGTTATGTATCTTAATGAAATTACATACATTCAACAGTCTGCAAATCAATAAAACATTTTTTTCTTTTTCGATAAAATTCGATCGAATTTCAATTTGATTGTAAAAGCCAATTTAGTTCCAAAATCGCGTAACTTGATTAAGAAAATTTTTTAAAAAGTAGCATTTTGTAGATAAAACTAATTTTTGTAAAATTTTAAATTTTATTGTTTCTTTCAGCTTCTTATATAATAAGAATTTTTTCCTAATAAGAAAATAATGGGGTAGATCTGCTTATCATGAAAATGATCAAACTGCCCAGGGAAAATAAATTAAAGAAGAATTAATTGACACGTACATATATGACATCGTTTCGGCGTGACATCAGAGCGGCTGATTGCTAAGTCCGTATTTACGTTCCATGTAAAATAAAAGAGTCCGGTCTGAACGACTTGCGCCAGGACGACGTAATTCCGCGCCGCGATGTCGCGTGGCGTTAATATTAAAATTCTTTCGCCGACAAAGAGTCTAGTGTTCAACAGCGTGTATACGATAGTATACCGGCGAATGGCAGTGTGTTAATAACTGCGACCCCGCTATAAAGCAATAAGTAATCACCGTCGTCGTAACTGGGTTAACTGCGGCGGCGACGACGGCAAGAGATGCGAAAATGCGATCGAAAACAGTATGGTTCGTCGGCGGTCGGTGCATTCCGCGAGCGCATACCGGAAATGCAGTTTTGCGAAGCGGCGGCAGCGGCGGCAACCACCGAAAATAACCCCGTGGACCAATAAGATTCCCGCAGGCATGAAACGAGAAAGCCAGGAGAAGGTCGCTTAACCCGTTGCAAAACCGGCACACAGATTTTTGTCCGGTAAAAAGAATCAAGGCTGGACCGAAACTTTTACTATCGATGGATTCATATTGATGAGATGGATTCGTATTGATGAGAAAATCGATGAACCACGAATAGTTACTTTTTTTGTTTAAGTTTACCACTCGTCGAATTACATGGATAAAAAACATAAATATACTATTTGTAAAGAATTATTGTTAATTTGTGGAATACTGACTTAAATTAATATAAATTGATATCGCATAATTGATTGGATCAAAACCAGATATATCCAAAAATATAAAAGAATTAGATATTGAAATTTCTGAATTCTTCTTAGTTTCTTGGTTAAAAATTGTATGTTTTAAAACTAAAACAATCACAAATCCTATAAAATCCAGAAAGAAAAATAAATCTAATTCCATAAAAAGTTAAATCCCTATTGTAGTGAAGAAAGTGCAAAGAAGTTAAAGCCTTAAATCCTTACTGCTGCAAATGCATTTGTATCCATCAGTTTCCTTACAAAGCTTTAATACTAGTTAATTTATTACTGAAAGATAATTAATTTATTTGGAGTACTAAATGTAATGCTTTTAATACTTCAAATAGATAATTATTACTGTCTTTCAGTATTGACTAATATTAGATTTTTGTTATGAAATATTATTTTTTAATAAAAATAGCAGACATTTTGTACTAAATTTTTTTAGTTATTTATGTTTTTAATTCTTTCATTTTGAATAAAGTATTATCTGAATATTATTATAACAAGACATGATATCTTATTATTCGTAAAATTATCATAGCATATGATACACAATATTCGTAACAGACTTATAAATTTTTATTTATGATATGTGAGATATTGTAATATAAAGTAGAATAGAATAGTTCTATTCACTTCTTTTGTTCACTAAAATTTTTTAATTATAAATCCAATCAATGCATTCTATTTTAATAAATAAAAATTGTATTTTTCATGTTATATTTAGCATATTATAAACATTTTATTAATCAAAAAATATTGAATTTTTCTTAAATTTTCGAGAAAAAGAAATTCATTATTAGGTTGAATAAAAAATACTATACAAGCTTTTTCGCTCTTGCTAAAAAAAATTTAAGATGAAAATAATAACTTTTGCCAAGGAACTACTCAATTAAAAATACACAAATTGTTTTAAAAATTCCCTCTTTCTCTCATTATCTTTTTCAACTGTATATTTTAGTTATTTCAAATCTCAGAATTATGATTAAGAAGATATCGTTTCGCTTACAAAGCTTTGTTATTATCACGTCTAATGGCACTCTCAAATAATTCAAACGAACGATTTGCGGATCAGCACGAGATTGCTCTTGTTAGGCGAGCCGTTTTTCACGGGCCAAAAGATCGCGCGTCTGTTTCTTCCGCATCGTATTTTCCTTTCTCAAAAGAAAATATTATTCCGCGTGGGAATCTCTGCGCTCTCTGTGCAGGATCCCTGTCTTTGTTACTTCGCGCAACGCCTGTGTTTCACTCGTTGTCTCTCGTATTTCTCGAGGGAGAGACATAAACAACCCTTTCCCACTCCATCCTCCCTCGCGATGTAAATACAAGGGAGGATAACTCGTTGCGCAAATCTCGCACGAAATCTCCGATGGCTTTAAGAAGGCTGCTGTGAAAACGAAATGTACAAGTTCTCAACAGGCAGTAAGAAATATGCCGAACCGATTGATTCATCGCGCAAACTCTCCGCGTTTACAGCCTGTTCCATATTTGTTACTTATCGCAGCGGTGTATCGGAAACAATGGAAGTTACAGTGTGATGGATTTGAACAATTTAGATTTTATGCTTCTAGCACAAAGCGTTGTACAACTTGACGAATTTGTTATAATAAACACGACCGGAAATGGATAAAACCAATTTCTAGAGAGAGGAGGGAATATCTTTACATTTTTTTTCATTCGCGCAAATAAATTTTTGTTTTTTTTTAAATATAAATTAATTCCTAAAGATAGACTCCTTAATGATACAAAATTTTGGATACAATAAGGCAATAGAAGTCAAGCATGGTAATTCTTGTAAAAACCAAACGGTTGACAAAACAACTTTATTAATAATTAATCCACTTACATGTCGACTCACTTTTGAGACCTCAGAGACAGTATGATGTTGAAACATGAACAAAGCAGATTAATTATTAATAAAGTTGTTTTGTTACCGTTTGATTTGCACAAGAATTACCGTGTTTGCTCTGTTGTATCCAATCACTTTATTTTTTTAATTCTTTTTTTGAAATGCTTTATATTTCGAAATTACACCTCCTCCGATTAGTTTTGCAAAAATTCGTCCAATCTAAATTTATTTTCTCTATTTGTGTATAGGAGAAAGTGCGAAAATTGTGCGCATTCTGGTTTGGTACTTTTCCAATAGATAAAAACATCACCATAGTGAAATTTTTACGCAGGAGGTCGTCCTCTTAAAATATGACTACAAAAGGTACGACGTACATTGCTAGCCAGAGAAATACAAAAAGTAAAATCACATCTTTTTTTGTTATTTTTTAGCATTCAAAAAAAAAGGTAGTAAGTCCGTATTTTTCATTTGTTTGTTTAAAATCGCATACGTTATTAAAGTACGTGCATCTTTTGAACTGTTATTTATTAAGTTTAGTTAGGAATTGTTAAAGTAATTATATTTCGTACCAAATCAAATTGCGGCGGGCAATTGTGCGCAAGCGTTTTAAAATGCTCACAATTATCCCATATACTGTATGACTAATGTAACTGTAGCACTAATTTTTCGTTTCTTCTTGTCATTACTATTTTATTTTGCCAAAATCTATGTGCATTTTTATTATGTTAGTTTTGCATTTTTTCTTAATATATATAATATATATTTAAAATATGTTTAATATATATTTATATTGTAATATAATGAATATATTTTCTGATTTCTTTGTCAACATTTCACAATTTATTCATTTTTTACAACTTTTGTTTTGCGCACAATTACCTGACGCCCGAGAAATTTTTTCGCTTTTCCATTTCTTTCTTTTCGCTTAAATACAACGTTATTGAATGAAAATCTGTTTGATATATGAGGATACGTAATGGTAGAAGAATGTTATAGTTTCTATTTCCATATCGCTTTAAACTTGGAAAACCATTCCAGGGCAATAAATTTCCCATAGTTCCCTCACTTTCCTCTACGTGTGCACTGGAAAAAATTGTAATTGTTGTAACTATAATTTATAATATAATTATAATTTATAGTCATTTTTTATGCCAACTTTATATTTTTTTTGTAGAATTATAGATACTATTATAGACATATAATTATTAACAATAATATACTAACATGATATAACTATAAGTGGAACTCTCTCTCTTTCTCTCTCTCTCTCTCTCTCTCTCTCTCTCTCTCTCTCTCTCTCTCTCTCTCTCTTCCCCAACTGTAACTAGTTTGCCATTATTAATTATGATCATAAATGTCTCATAAACATTCTGTAATGTGTAAATGTCTTTTGCAGCAGAGATATCTTGCAGCAAAAAAACTTTTATATTTCTTGAACTATTGCATGTTATTTCAATAAAATGGATGCATGCCAGCGAAGTACGATTTCTTCTTTGAAATATCTCGCATTAACGCATTTTTTTATCCTTCTTCAGAAGAGCAAATTTTTTTTATTATAATATAATATCCACTTGTAATTACCTGTTAAGCAATAACGCGTGCAATAACGGAAGATGGCAAAATACAAGTAGAAATTGCGTAACAGAAAGTTATTTAAGAGCCACTTGTTTAGTCGAGCGGAGACGTTTTTGCCCCTCGTGTCCTTACCGCGACGGCAAGAAATAAATTTCACTTGGAAAATTGATTTCTTCCTCGTGCAGTGTCTTCCTACTCGCGCCGACGTCTCGATTACCCTGAGAATTTATCGAATCAGTAATAGCATCGGTAAAAGAAGCAAATCGGATTTTTCTGTTCGATCGCACCGCCAAGGTCGTCTGGGTGACGGTGGAGAAAGGAACGAAGGCGCCATTCAAAAGGCACAATTACATGGGACATCCACATGTTTTCTCTCTTCCTATAAATGTTATCGAGAGAATGACGACTACACGAAGAAGGTGATAAATTTCAAGAAAAAAAAGGCACGCGCTTTTTACCTAGATGCGCATATTGCAGCATTGCGTAATGTGTCATCTCCGATTATAATTATACATTGAACGACAACTCGAAGGATAAGTAAAACAATAAAGTATCTTACCTCCGTATTTATACCCACCGGACACTCGAGAATCAACCGTGAGCTGCAAATTGCAATTGCAACGTACGCAGCTGCAAAATGCAACTCTGACAATGACATGTTAGCTTCTTCGATAATAATATAAGTTTTTTTCACTTGATAGCAGGAAGCGATTATAATATCGAAGATTAAACTTTTAATCGACCATGAAAAGTAAATAGAATCGAAATAGATTTTTACGATATTAAAATTATTTACGATATTAAAATTATTAAAATTATAGCGACAATTGGTGTTGTGAGTTTTATAAAGATTATAACATAAATCATAATAAAGCCTTATAAATATATATTATAAAAGTTCCACAAAGTCTTCATACTTTTACAAAAATGTCAAATATAGAAGAAAAAAGAATTTTACAATAAGTAAAGTTCAACAGAAGCGCTGCACAATGTCGGAAATCCTTAAAAGCATTATAAAACCGTTTGAAAGGGCTTACAGTTCTTTGTAAAACGTTCACTTTCATTGAAAAAAGTATTTATGATCTCCCGGAAAACTATATTGCTGAGTCTAATTCTTTACTGTCGTTTTCATTCATCCATTATGCTAAACATATAAGTAAAGTTCAACAGAAGCGCTGCACAATGTCGGAAAT
>Ga0157364_1002582_pt1 | contig 16978 bp, 8 predicted proteins | sample AttsexASBM2_FD_111476 | JGI IMG/M metagenome (GOLD analysis project Ga0157364, IMG submission 111476) | Fungus gardens microbial communities from leaf cutter ant in Ribeirão Preto, State of São Paulo, Brazil - Atta sexdens ASBM2 | ecosystem: Host-associated > Fungi > Mycelium > Unclassified ... | reverse complement strand
CTCCAGACGTTGCTCCCTCTGACTATCACTTGTTTCGATCAATGGCACACGGCCTGGCTAACCAGCACTTCCGGTCTTATGAAGAAGTAAAAAATTGGATCGATTCGTGGATAGCCTCAAAAGGTGACCAGTTTTTTCGACGCGGGATTTGTACGCTACCCGAAAGATGGGAGAAAGTAGTGGCCAACGATGGACAATACTTTGAATCATAAATGTATAACCAGTTTTTTACAATAAAGCCTAGAATTTCGGAAAAAAACGGCGGAAGCAAAGTTGTACCTAATATAATAACATCATCGAAATATTGATATTAATAATCATAAATTTTTATTAATTGCCGGCAACGTCATCGTTCTTCAATTACTCTCCCTCGGGCCTCATTGATATTCGCGAAAATTTGCCCAGGGTCGAAGGTCTTTAATAGTGTCTCGTTGGTGCAATGCATACAATACTTATTTTTTTTATTTTGAACTTTACAATTGACTTTATATTTTTAACAATATATCCACTTATATGTTTTCATGTTTATTTAAAAAATTCCAAATAGTTTATTTTTAGGTGGACTCCTTTAGGTGGATTCTTTAGATAGAATATACTATATATGTACATGCATACATGTAAGGGAAACCGGGGCACGTGGTACCATAAGTCACGAGTCGTGGGTCACGAGGTACCATAAGTCATTGATTTAACATAATCTAGAATGTTTAAATTCTGCTACTTCGTGCTCATATTTCTTATCTTGGTAGCAGTAAATTCCATTGTATCGAAAACCATCGGTTATTTATGATTTTTGTGGTGCAATAGTAATTTTTGACTGCATAAAAATGTTTTAATATTGTTTTTGTAGTAGAAGATATATGTATAAAGATAAAGTGCAAGTTTTTGCGCATCTTTTCTCATCTTACTACATCACAAGTAATTATCTAACGTTTATTATTTTATCGTTTATATTAAAGCTTCTGAGTACTCAGCCAAGAACTCTGCGTTGATGGTGGCGATACACAATCAGACGGCGATCTGGTGTACATTTAAGCACGAGCCCTTGTCCATGTGCTCGCTTTCGACAGAGAATGAACGAGACAGCAAGTTCCTTTTATACTAATCGCTTGTTTGAAGCGAAAATGCTTTCTCGGCAATTCAGTAGCTTTAGGGCATCAATAAGAGGCGAGGAGCATTCTAAATAACATATAAGTTTTAATAAATTATAGTAATAGTGTAGTGTACCCCATCCATTAATCCAGAAAAGTATAAATCATGTTAAAATGCAATAGTATACGAGATATTTAGTTGCTTACAATTTTTCATGTGCGTTGTTATAGTATACCTCTTCTTCATAAACTCGAGTAGCAAAATAATTCCGTAAAAGTAGAATTTTATCGGAAAAAAATTATAAACCAGCATTTTTTTTTCACGAAAATCTCGAAAGGTTATCAGAAAAGAAATGCGTTTGAGACTTGAGATTTGTAAAGAAAAATATGCGAAAAAAAATCGAATAATTGTAAAAAGCACGTTTTTTGCTTATAAAACGAAAGACATCGATTGTAACGAAAGATATTGAGGAAAAAAAATCGGTATAAACAATGTAGGTATTCGAAATAACTACAAAATAAGACATGAAACATTAAAATCGATCTATTAGTAGAAAAAAAATAAAAAACATCGAAAAAAGCCTTTTTTTCTCTTGCTCTCTGTACACTGAGATTTAAACGCAAAAGCTTCGAAATTTTCATAAAATGTAGCCCCCATTAATCACAAACAAATCTAGTTCTGAACGAGCCTGAAATGTTCATTAGTTTTTGCAAAAAGCCATTTGTTCACTAAAAATCGGTCTGCGGAAAACTTAATTACTTATATCTTTGAACAGCAATTTACAGGTGATTTTTCGTCTTCAAGAGTTGCACTTTCGCGTACATTAGTTACAAAATGATTTTTTGCAATTAAACTATTATAAAATGACTTCGAAAAATATCCTTTTCACATAAAAAAATGGAATAATTTCGTTAATATGCATCATATCAAATAGCTGTGTGAAGCATTCGACAACTGACATTTTTCTACGCATTTAAAAATGAAAAGGGTATCTTCTGATTATCTAGATAAAAATTTAAAAAAAAATCATTGTGGCTCTAATTTTTAAAATTAAAAATTTCATCTCTATTTTTGGCACTATTTATCAAGGAAGAATTGAATTTGTTATTAAAAAATTCTTGAATCTTTTGCTGCCAAAAAAGTTTAAAACGATTGGAAAATTGAGGAACGCGAGCGAGGCAGCGCGCTGGGTGTAGTGGGGGAAGTCGATGCGCGACAAGTGAAAAAAATTGGACCGCTCAGCGATTCGCGCGTATCTAATTTTGTGCATTAAAATTTGCTAAATTTACATTTTTCTCAGCAATAAATTGACGAAGAAACATGATTTTTTAAAATCTGGGGTAGCTCAATGAGATATAAACAAATAGCTTAATCAAATGTTTTGCGAAGTAATAGTAACCATAAAATTTTTAATTTTTCGTTTCTTGAATTTTTATTTTTTCTGTTTATCATTAAAAAATCACGTTTGAAAATGAAGTTTGCAATTAAATTCATAAAAACAACTATTGATAATTCTGTACATTTAATTATTCAATGAGATACTTTTTACAGCATTTTAACGAAAGAAACATAGCTAATGTGACTTAAATTTATTAATCACGTTCCATACTTAAATGTGAATTTTTAGGAATAAACTGAAAAAAAATGAAGAAAAGTCCCCGAGCGGGCCGATCTTCCTCACTCGATCAGATGAGTCGGCTTCTCCCACTCCGCCCGCCTCGCTCGCGTTCCTAAACTTGCCAATTTTAAACAAATTTTTTCGGTAGCAAAAAATTTGAGAATTTTTTAACAATTTTAAATTCAATTCTTCCTTAACAAATTGGTATCAGACGGAATTTTCAATCTTAAAAATTAGAGCCACAGTGATTTTTTGTAAAAAAATTGTTATCTCGGCTCCTAATATTCGGAGGGTAATCTTTTTTTTAAATTCATAGAAAAATGTCAGCTATCGAATGGTTCACACGGCTATTTGATGCATATTAACGGAATTATTCCATTTTTTTATACGAAAAACGATATCCACTTTCAAAATCGTTTTATAATAGTTTAACTACAAAAAATGATTTTGTTATTAAGTGTGCGTGATAGTGCAATTCTTGAAGAAAAATCACCTTTGTGAATTGCTGTGCGAGTGTTTAAAAAAAAAATTAAATTGTTCCGCAGACTGGTTTTAGTGAACAAATGGCTTTTTGCACGAATATTTCAGGCTCGTTCAGGGCTACATTTTACGAGAATTTCAAAGCTTTGCATTTAAATCTCAATGAACAAAGAGCGAGTGAATAAAAAGTTTTTTTCGGTATTTTATATTTTTTTTTCTATTTAACTAATAAACTGATTTTAATGGTCCACGTCTCATTTTGCAGATATTTTGAATATTATATTTTTCATATTGAACTTTTTTCCATCAATATCTTTCGTTTTATAAGCGAAAAACATGCTTTTTGCAACTATTCAATTTTTTTTTTCTTCACAAATGGAGTCTCAAACATATGCATTTCTTTCCTGACGTTCCTTTTGAAATTTTCGTAAAGAGAAATGCTGATTTATATTTTTTTTCCGGTTAAAATTCTACTTCTACTAAACTTCTACTAAACTTCTTATTATTCGAATTATATATGTATGAAGGTGCGTAACGTGCATGAAAAATCGTAAACGATTAAATATCTCGTAAACTGTTGTATTTTAACATGATTTATACTATTCTGGATTAATTGGAGGGATACACTATTATCACAGTATATACAGTAGCGCAACTCTCTGTCGGCATTTTACTCCTGTTAAGCTAGCCCCCCTACCAGCGATAAATGAATTCTAACACGTACCAATATTAGGTGTTAATTAGGTGCTAATTAGATGCTAAAGTCCGAAATTAGGTACTCAAATCGTTTGGCAGAAAAAAAAATATTGCGAGGGAGGGGGGAGGGCTAGCTTAATATTAAATTAGCCCTCCCAATAAAAAAAATAAATAATTATTGCGTAAACAAATAAAACGAATACAGAATTAGATGCTAATTAGGTGCTCCAAGAATTGAATAAACTAATTCGAAAATATGTATTATATATAGAATTATATACAGAAATTAGGCGTCAGTCGAACAGTCGGTCCACAAGAGAAGTTGCCTTAAAAAATTAGATGCTCAAACAAATTTGATGTTAAAATGTTTGTTTTTTATATTATATAATATTATTTAAGGATGTCTTGTCACCGAATTAGGTACTCGTTCTGTTTAACAGAAATTCGAACTCAAATTCAATAGGCCGCATGATCGACTCTCAAGAGAGGTTATCCTAAAAAATTAGGTGCTCAGACAAATTTTTTATTAAAATATTTCTTTTTATCTTTTTGAGGGACAATAAGATGTCCGTTCCTTTTATTTTTAGTTTTTTCTATATTTCTGTTTTATTTTGCAGTTTGTATGCAGTTTGTATATGAATACCTTTTAGACTCTTAGAGATCTAAGTTATGTAACTTTCATGAAAAATTATATTAATTTATTTATTTACAATTTTGTTATAAACAATTAGTGTAGAAAATCTCTTTTTTTTTCCAGAATAAATTCGGCTATTTTTAAATTGTGATGTGTTAGAACTCTGAAAATTTTAATGCGTGTACTCCATATCTACTACTATAATACATTTATTTTGTCAGAATTTTTTTCTTGCTAATTTATCCGAAAAAAATTTTTTGTTTTGGAAAATTGATTTTTTATAAGTTTATTTATTATTTATTACTTATTACATGTATAATTGTTTACATATAATTGTTTACATATAATTATTTACATATATTATTATGTATTATGTATTTGCAGTTCTGAGAGTTTATGGCGTATATATATTTCATGGCGCATATATTCTCTACCTTATGGTTTATATGATTCCAAAAAAGGCCTGTATAATTATTTTTATGCAATTTTAATGAAAAACTTTTAATTTAGACCGAAATAGTCGCCATATTGGATCCTCTTTTTTTGATTTTGTAATTCCGACGTCGGAATCGTAATCAGCGACCCCAGAAATCTTCGTATATTCAGTTTTGTGCAAATTGAACAAAAAATCGTTAATTTAGCCTAAAATAGTCATCATGTTGGATCCGCCATTTTGAATTTTAATTCTGACAGAATTGTAATCAGCGACCCCGAAAACCCATAGATGACTATTATGACCTACGATTTTAATAATTTGTTTAGAAAATAATGTATCCCTCAAATTTTTTGAATATTATTTAAAGATACCAAGTCACCGAATTAGAACTGTGTTCGTATTGCACATTCGTGCGCTGTACTACCATAGATACATTTTGTATTATTAAACATGCCCATCTACTTAGTCACTCAGATATACATGAGTACATTTTTATCTGCACTGTGTATCCACGCTGCTATTGCTTATATAAGCTTTAAATTTTAAGTCATAAAAAATTAATTAAATCACAGTCGATTATTCTTTTCTTAATCGACTGATTAGTCAGTTTGTTATATAGAGCTTTTATTATTTATATTGTCGCGATGATTGAAGCGTATCGCCTATCTTGTATCTCTATTATTATTGCCGATATCTGCACATCTGATTTACGCAATACATTCTAATCTTCTCGATCGTCAGTCACTGTGAAGACGTGGTTAGAATATTTATGTTTATCTTTTGTTATTATGATATATTGTACGATATTTTCTGACTCTTTTAGTGTATTGTTTTATATAGTTTCGAATCTATTGCTTAGTATTTAAAGATGCCACGAGTAGGAAGATTAAGTAGGCTCGATAAAAATGTTATAACAGAAATTTTATTGAAGTATAGGAATGAAATTACCAAGGAAGGTGATCGGATAATTTTCAAAAGTGATCTTATATGAATTAGAATTGGAACAGAATTAAATAATATTATAACTCTTATTGCATATGTAACGTACAATAAATCTAAAATAAGAGATAAATTGTTCGATCGTTTTCAAGATTCTGTACATCATGAAAATGAACTTATGAAAATACGAGGTTATGAAAATTCAGATATTATTTATGAAAGTATAGACAGCAAGACTCAGACAAGTCAAAATCTATATCAATGTCTATTGATACAACATTAAGTGACTCAAGTGTACATTTAAATAATGTAGAAGGCATATCAACTTTTATTGTAAGACCTAAAGAAGATTGTACATCAATGATTATTTATAAAAAATATCGAAGAATAGAGAAAAATCAACTTATATCTTATCGAGAATATGCTGTGCTGCAACCTGGCAACATGTTTTCAATGAAAAAATACGGCAAGCCACTAAAATATTTTGTACATTTAATTTTAAACGTCATAAATTATTTCATAATGCAGAATCCATGTATGCGGATATGCATGTAAATGTGAATTCACCATTAAATATTTGATTAATAATTCTGAAGAACTTATTACCAAATTAAAATACGCGTATACTGAAGGTCAAGGATGTTGCGGAAAACGGTACTTAAGAAAGCCTGTAAAAAAACAGTCGTTGAACATTTACGAGGAACAAGTGCATCTGAGTGGAGGATAAAAATGGCAGAAAAACTATTATAATGCAGGAACAAACAAAGAATTGCCACATTTATATAATACTAATGTTTTAAGAGTGGTCAAAATATGAAATTAATCAGAAAAATTATATGGACAAGAATCCATTAAAAGCGCTATATTTAATGTAATTAAGATCATTAAGACATATAATTCATAATATTAGAATTAATCCTTTTTACACATTATTAGTCTCATCATCAATTACACATATATCGAACATATGTATTGGATCAAACATCTTGTATATTGAATGTAACGAGAAGTCTTGTAAAAAAAATTAAAAAGCCTGATGAAACTAAGACAAAATCAATATTTTTATATAATTGTGTTGCTAATTCTAAGACAGGCGGTCTCTTTCCAATATGTCAAATGCTTTCAGAAAGTCATCATCACAATGCAACCCAGTTTTAGTCGATGGAATGGATTCGATGCACCTCGTCCACGTGAAGTGGTATGTGATGCCAGTCATGCATTATTGATAACAGCTGTATGAAGTTTCACAGGATATTTAACTCTTGAAGAATATTCTAATGCATGTAAAGGAAACATTTTGCCTGTATCTGTCTATGCTATACTAGTATACGCATAGATGTGGCACATTTTATTAAAATATACGCAAATTTCTTGAAAGATGCGCGATCACGCGTAAAAGCATTTTATTTGTCATTATTAGGACAATTAATTTTAAGTTCTAGCATTAATAGAGCAGAAGAAATATTAAAAGGGATATTAATTATAGCAAAAAGTGAAACAGAAAGCATGACAACAAATGATAAAAAGATAATATGCGAAATCTATAAGATAAAGATAAAGAACTTATTAACATCAAACGAAAAAATACTCATCGATTATTTAAAACAATCTGATAATGTTTATGATGATTATGAAGATAGCGACAATAATAAGTGGAATCAATGCAAAAGATTATGCAGACAATGCGAAAGAATGTGGGCAAAAGATATTGATAACGAAATACAACAAAAAATATTTGATAATGAAGGAGATCTTGAAAATGCACATTACGTGTCAACATTTGCATGATCGTCTTTTAAAAGATATAAAATTACTTATGTGGTCGTGCGTATGCAGAAACAAATTTGGATACGAAAAAGTTCCAGCCAGTAGTGCTTCATAGAGAGTGATTTCAATATTATTAAGAATATTTTTTTGGAAACGGAACAAACATCAATGAGAGCAAATGAATTCATTACAAAACATATGTCATATAAATAACGTATAAAATTAATCAATGTTAATTTCCAGGACAAGGAGAAAAATATAGAAGATGTAACGGAACTGAATGATACAGAAATTTCTACAATGGATAACGTTAATAAAAATGTGGAAGATGAATGTCCAGCATGTAGAAATGGAGACCAACCAAACGGTGCATATGTTTGCTACTGGAAAAATGTATATGCACTTGATGCATGTTCTGTCCCAGTTGGAGAAGAAGGATATGGACAGAAAAAAATATGTAAAAATTTCCAGAGAATAGACAATCAAAATATAATTGCATCAAGAGAAGTGGAAGATTGGCATAGTCAACAGAATCTCAAGACAGATATTTACAAGGAAAGAGTAAATGAATTTTTATTAGATAAGAATATACGTAAAATATCTATTATTAAAAATGATGGAAATTTAAGTATTGTATTAGAGCAGTTACATTTGGAAAAACAAAATATTCTTTTACATGTGCTTTTGATAATATTTTGTAACTCTTTATTGTTGCGTATCTGGATAAAGATAAAATCAAAGATTTGATTAATAATGAATGTAATAACATCTTTTTTAAATTAATATGGTGTATCTTATGGGTATCTTATGGTGTACGTAAATTATCTTATAGATTACGAGTCGAAATTCTAATTTTCACAGGCAACATTTTTTCAGGCAATACTTTTCCAAACAATTGTATTTTAATAGATTGTCAAGTTGGTTTTTTATGTAACAAATTATTTGCAGAATATCCAACCTTTCGAGAAGTATCCAGGTGTTCTAAACTTTGTGCGGAAAGATTGAAAGTACTAAGTATATAGTTAATATTGAATTAGTTAATATTGAATAGTTACAATAATATTGAAATTGATACATTAGTTCAGAAAGATTTTGTACAATTAGGAAAAGATATAAGATAGGTATACAGTTAATATTGAATTAGTTAATATTGAATAGTTAATATTGAAATTGATACATTAATTCAGAAAGATTTTGTACAATTAGAGAAAGACATTACTTTACAACCATAACGTTGCTGTAAAACAAACTGCGATGATTTAGAAATTACTTCTATACATAAGTATTGATTTAATATGTATTAATCTATTACTTCTATTAATAACAATTTCATTACTTCTATATAATATAATAAATGAAAATTAAATTTATGAGTTTTATTTTGTTTTATTTTTAGGATATTTCTTTATATTTGAGATATATTCAAATACGAAGAATCAATAAGTGCTGGAAATTGGAAGATATCCCAGCGAAAGATTGTTTTTCTTTTTTTGAGAGAAGAGCACAGTTTGGTAGGAATAATTAATTATAAATCACTTACAACACGAACAAGATATTCTGAGGAAGATATTGGGCATTATATTGCAATATGTTACAGAAAAAATAAATAAATTAACGTAATTTTTCATAAAAGTTACATAACTTAGATCCCTAAGAGTCTAAAAGATCTCATATGCGCATACAAACTACAAAATAAAACAAAAATATAGAAAAAATTAAGAATAAAAAGATAGGATATCTCAAACTGCCCCTCAAAAAGATAAAAAGAAATATTTTAATAAAAAATTTGTCTGAGCATTTAATTTTTTGGAATAACCTCTCTTAAAAGTCGATCGTGCGACCTATTGAATTTGAGGTCGAATTTCTGCCAAACGAGCATCTAATTCAGCGACTATCCTTAAATAATATTAAAAAACAAACATTTTAACACTAAATTTGTCTGAGCACTTAATTTTTTAAGGCAATTTCTTTTATGAACCGACTGTTCGATTGGCGTCTAATTTCTGTATATAATTCTGTATATAATACATATTTTCGAATTAATTTAGTCGAATTAATTTAGTTTCTTGGAACACCTAATTAGCACCTAATTCTGGTTAGGTTAGGTTAGGTTATTATTACATCTAGTGTATTTGTTTTGTTTGTTTACGTAATAATTATTTTTTTACGCAATATTTATTTTTTTTATTGGAATGCTAACTTAATATTAAGCTACCTCCGCAATAATTTTTTTTCTGCCAAACGGTTTGAGCACCTAGTTTCGAACTACTTCAACCTAATTAGCACCTAATATTAGTACGAGTTAGAATTCATTTATTGCTGATGGAGGGGGGGGGACAGGGTTAGTTTAACAGGGGTCGGCATCTTTGATGTTAGCGTTGGCCAAAATGGAATGCACATACGTGAAATAAATAAGTTATTAAGTAAGTAATCTAGTGTTACCTTGGTTACTACCTAAACTTCTTTCTCTTTTGATCCTTTCTTCATTCTGTCAAAATTCCTCGCAATACTCATTAAACTTATTCGCATTGCAATCCAACAAATTCATTGAAGTGAGTAAGTGCTATTGTAGGAACATATTGGAGCATATTAGAGCATGCAACGCAAATAAATCTAATATTGCAATGAAATAATTTAAATTTTATGAAAATTAATAAAAATAAATATATTGAAAAATAAAAAAAATAGGAAAATTAGGAAAAATATTAAATTATTTTAAAATGTATATTTTTGTATAAAGAAATATTATGTAATTATATATCTATGAAAATATGAGAAAGCTGATGTAAAAGAAATTTATACATATATGGTATGTCCAAAAAATAAGTTTAAAATACAATAATAAAAAGGAATGTTTCTTGCTCGATTTTCTACATTACTTTTGTTCGCTTTTTCACTTTATCACTTTTTCACAAAAAATTAGACCTGTCTCTTGAGATTTCTCACACAATATTTCATCAAATGGATGATACACATAATACTTGCCTCTAAATTTCTATTCTAAACCATGTATGCTAGAAGACAAATGTTTAAATGGAACATTGAAATGTTTATTTAAATAAAGAGAGAGAAAGGGGGGAGGGAGGGGAAGAGAAAAAGAGGGAAAAAAATAAAGGGGAGAGAGGAGGCAACTTATTTCTCGAATGCGCACTCCATTTTAGCCAACATAAAATCAGGTTACTGCATATACTATGCTATTATTATAATTTATTACAACTTATATGTTATTTAGAATGCTCCCCGCTTCTTTTTGATGCCTAGGGCCACCGAGCGGCTGAGATTACCGAGAAAGCATTTTCAGTCGCTTGAAACAAGTGTGAGAAAGAGCTCACTGTCTCATTCGCTCTCGTCGCAGGCGAGCACACATAGAGTGCTATTTCATTTGTGCATTTTAAGTTGTACGACAATTTTGTCGAACATACTGATTGGCTGTTAGTGCGCATGCGATTAGTCGTACGACAAAATTTTGTCAAATGCATGTAATATGCATGTGTACTATTTGACAAAGTCTGATGACAGAGATCTTTCCTCAGTCTCTCCGTACCTTTGCATCATTCTTTTAAATTTTTTTGGAATCTCCAAATTAAGGATTCATTTCAGGGAGATAAGTGCATATTTTATTTAAAGAAGAATAAAAAGAACATCGACAAATCATTTTTCATTTCCATTATGAACAGTTTCAAGTGAATTATTTCAATCGATCCACCACAATAGCACTAGGAGGATTTATATATTTCAAATGAAATGAAAATTATAAAAATGAACTCTATTAGGTGTTGTAATTAATGAAATTATAAATATTCTACTAAAATCACTCACCTTAGCTCTGCAATTACGCGAGGATTGTACATAATTTATTAACAACATGACTCTATATAATAAATAATTATTATTTTCGATAATAATAATTATCGATTGCACGACAATGCACGTTTCGAAATGTTATGACCGATGTGAACCTCAACTTTATCAAAAATAAAAATTAATACTGCAGGCTGTTTGTACTTCATTTGTACTTGTTTGTACCGATCATTATTTCGTTTATATCTCAAACAGTTAAACAAAAAGTGAAAAATAAAAAATGGCCAGCGCGCAACTTTAAGATTTTTTAATTTCATTTATGTCATTCGAAAGAGAATCGTTTGTACCCGTTTGTACCCTCTCCTACTTTCGTTTATACCTCGAAGGTTCGGAGATACAGTGCGTTTCAGTTTTTGCACGACCCCTGTAAAACAAACTTAGCCAATTTTCAAGATATCGAAATGGGACCAAGATATGAAAATTATCTCCGAATCTTTTGAGATACAAACGAAAGTAAGAGAGGTACAAACGAGTACAAACGATTCTCTTTCGAATGTCGTTGATCCCATTTCAATATCTTTAAAATTAGCTAAGTTTGCTATATAGAGGTTGCGCAAAAACTGAAACGCGCTGTATCTCCGAATGTTTTGAGATACAAACGAAAGTAGGAGAGATACAAACGGTTACAAACGATTCTCTTTCGAATGGCATAAATGAAATTAAAAAATCTTAAAGTTGCGCGCTGGCCATTTTTTATTTTTCACTTTTTGTTTAACTGTTTGAGATACGAACGAAATAATGATCGATACAAACAAGTACAAACGAAGTTTGTAAACGGCCTGCGGTATTAATTTTTATTTTTGATAAAGTTGGGCGCCAAGTTCACATCGGTAATGTTATGTACATATATACTTGTATATTTAGTGGCGATTAACACGATTGTGTGTAAAATGTTGAGTCCTGCTCTACTTCTTTTCGACAAAATCCTACGACGGATATTCTTCGACGGATGTTCCCCACTTCTAGATTTTTCGACAGTCACCATATTCGACAAATTTGTTATACGACAAAAACACAAATGAAATAGCACCCATACAGGCTCGTGCTTGCATGTATGTTAGCGCCGCACTACGATAAATGGCTAAACTTGTAAACGTGGAAAAGTGACGTATGAGCGACGAAATTTATGCCATTTCGTTATTATTTGCTTAATTGTGAAAATGTCTCACTTGTCTCGTACTTATCAAAATCGTAATTATCGATGAAAACTGAAGTTATCTTGGAATTTTATATGTAAAAGCGTATATTTTACTCATTTCAACAGTTGTCAGACCGAGTGTTATTGTGAATATGGGCTTTATGTGCTTTTTATGACCATTTACTGACTGTCAAGGAAGAAAAGGACAGTTTTCGTCGATTTTTACAAATGTTTTAAAGCGATTTCGTCAATTAGATTTATCCAAATTTTTACTTCAAAGGCATGCAACATAAATTAACGTGTCATTTTTCATTTCTGAATCCAACATAACCGCCGCGACTACTCAGGAACAGGGTTGTTTTGTTTAAAACTTTTTTTTTAAACAAATGTTTAAAACAATTTAAAACAAATGTTTAAAACGTTATGTTTAAAAAATGTGTTAATACTATTTAGTAGAGGAGTAGGTGATATTTCAATTACATTTACACAATAACTTGGTTTACTTGGTTAATAATGAATATTTAACTTGAAAATTACATTCATTAAAATCTTGAATCGATTCTGGACTCAAAATTACGAAATATTTATTACTTACGACACTATTTTAATAAAATAAAAATGTGACGAATCGAAAAGAAACATAGCCTTGGTAATATAGCCTTCCATAAAAATATATATAATAGTCTTAAAAAGTTAATTTTGTTTAGAAAACAGTAGTTTGATTATAAAATTAACAAAAATGTAGAATGTATTGCAGAATATATGCATACATATAATTGTATTGCAGAACATATGTATACATATAATTTTATGTATACAGAATATTTGAAAAATAATGTGAACTTTTCGTATAGAGGCAGAATGGATTAAATTGAGAAGAAAAATCCTTTATCATTTTGCAATTTTCGCAATAATTAACAAAATATTAATTGCTAAAAATTGTCGAAAATTAGTCTTCAATAATTTTTATTCGAATATCAACTTTACAGAAAAACTGCAAGAGACAAAAATTATTAATTTTCTTCTCATAGAGTCTAAGAATTTTTTTAGAATTTTTTCAGAATTTTTTAATATTGTATTTTCTTATGTTGGTAAAAATGAGAAAATGCAGTATTATTTTCCAAACACCCTGTATATAGGCAGCTCGACAATCTGTAGTATAAAAATCTATAGTAACGTAAATTATAGATTAATATAATGAAGAACTATAATTAGTTCAAGAAATAATTATTTAAAAAAAAAATATCTCGAAAAAGAAGCTGTGAGTAATCAATACGCATAAAGGACCACATTAGCAAAATGCTGTGTTATTGTTTAAATTTGCATAATTTAAAATATATACAGTCAAATAAAATGTTAAATAGCAAACAACACAATATCAATTCAAATATATGTATGTTCATGTGATAATACGCTCAAGTTTAAAGAAAATGAAAAAGTAGGTGTAATTATAAATGTTAAAATGTACCTCAAAAACATTTCAAAAAATGCATTATAATAAAATATAATAAATATATATTTAAAAGATTTTTTGTTTTTTAAACATGATTTTTTTCTAAAGTTGTTTAAAACATATATATAATTAAAAACATTAAATACATGTTTTAAACAAAAAAAACTGAATGTTTTGTTTTAAAAAAAAAAATACAAAATAAAAAAGGGTTTTTTATCAACCTTGTATTCAGGAGCCTTAAATGTACAGTTAAACGTAATCACACATTAAATATTCATGATGAACAATATAGAAAATATATATACTAAAAGAGTAATTTATACTAACAATTTATTTTATTTTATTATAATAAATCTTGTATTTTATATTAATGATTATTTTGTTATTTCTAATTTGTTTTCTTATAATAGGGTCATTAAAAAAAAATTCTTTAAAAAATTTTTTTCGCAAATTTAGGTAATAAGAATGTTATATGTATATATTATTGAGAGTAATATAAATATTGTTAATATTGAATAATAATTATTAAAAAATCGTTAAAAATTTTTAAAATATTACGTGATTGTAAATACAATATGATTGATTGAAGTATTTCTCCGGCTACAATCACGCTAAAAAATTAATCGCACAACCTACAAATATGTCTCTCCGCGCATGCTTTCTGAAGGAAAAATTTTTGAGGCGAACATATAAATACACACGCATAAATGTCCTATCTGTGTGCACGAACACTAGTCTACACTAAAGACAATTGAAATGTGGCAGGAGCATGTCCCTGTCTCACCGTTCGGTGTGCGAGAAGAATTCCATCAAATTGCAAATTTGAACTACTCTAATTCAGAACCGACATCACTAGGTCTTTCAATTTTTTTTTTATAAAGTTCCTATAATATTTCTACATTACATATTTAAAAAAAAAATTTGTAGATTTTCGTCGCAAAATATTAAAACATTATTTTGGCAAAGCTTGATATAGGAGTTTATGTTAAAAACTGAAACTTTGAAAGTGAATATCTCCATTTTGGCACCACTAAGATCTTTGAAATTTTAATCACATATAGATAAAATTATTTTAAATATAATATCCAAATTTCAAAAAAATTTGTAGGAACTCAATTTCTCGGAGAAATACCTTAAGGACTAATTTGACGTTACAATATGTGAAGTAGTATCATTTCCATGTTGAACTAGATTGTTTTCTGGAAATATCATTATATATTGTACATGTTACATAATGAACAAGGGATACATAAGCAATCAGACAATTTATCGAAAATAAAAATATCATGTTAACTAATTTTTTCATACAAAGTGTTTCAACGCCGCGGAAATAAGAGGAAATAAGAGAGTGTCAAAGCTGAAAGGTAAACATCTCCTAAAAATCAAATTCTTTGAAATATGAATATGTTTTATTATATTATGAATGATATTTATATTAACATTATAATATCCAGTGTAAAAATATTAATGATTAAATTTATAAATTTCTTTGATAAGTTATGTCATTAAATATATGATCATGTATGATTTATATACGTTTATGTATATGTATATGCGTGCATATGTGTGCGTGCGTGAGAAATATACATGTTATAATATCATGATATATAATAAAATAAATTTATTGTTTTATTTAATAAAAAATAAAAAATGTAAAGTAGATGTTAACAAATAAAATTGTACTAAATAGCATTTCTTATGTTTATTATAGATCAAAGCATAAAGAATATGGATACAATGCCATAAAATTTGTTGAATTAAAAAAAGAAAATTCGGTTAAAATTATTAGTAAAAATAATCCTGAACATAAAATTCGAAATAAGCCATATACAGATATTATAATCGTAAAAATAGATGATGAAATTGAGGAAATTAAAGAAAGTGTTTGTCAAGACTGTGCAGCTGGTTCTGGTAATATATAAAAAATTATTTTTATTGTAAGTTTTTTTTTAATTGGTATTGATATGTATATGTGTTTTTCAGCAACGTATATACATAAGCGATACAGCATAACACAGTGTAGGACTCCATGCCTTCTAACTGTGCTCATTTTCTAATTAGTACTGTATTCTGAAGCGTTACTCGGATGTATCATGTTATTTTCGTTTAATATTAGGTGAATAATAAGTTAAACAGTTGAGGCATTTGGGTAACGCAATCTTGGGTTCCAAACGCAATCTAGATATTAGGATATTCAAAGTTACATTCGAGATGATTTCCAGCTATGAAACACAATCATACACTGTATGAAATTGTATCACAAAGTGTCGACACTTGCAAGTGTAGTGTTGCTGAAACGTTGCTTAGTTTTTTTATTTCATCGCTAGAGTGAAATAAAAAAAGAACTTGTATTACCTATGTCCGAATATAATCTTGAAACTAATTAAAATCACTCATAGAAAGATTAATGTGTCAAAATTTGAAGTGATAAAATAACAACACAGTCAAACACAGCATTTCAGTTGTACATGATTGTGTTAATTTGTATCATAGTTGGAAAGCACAGAATTGTACACTGTTGTGTCGCTTGTATTCATTGCTGGAAAACACTCTATACATATATAATAAAAAAAACTATAATTGTACATATATGATATATTATAAAACATAAAAAATTATAAATAAATTTCAAAATTATATTTATTAAATATCTATTTTATTTGAAATCTTAATTATATCTTTTATTACATTTACATTTGTTAAAATTAATTTGTTGAAATTAATTCAAACAATTGATACAATAATATTAATAATATAATACTTATATATTATAATATTATGGAACACATATAATTCTTATTGAATTAAATATCTTTTAATATATGTATAATATTTGGATATAAGTAATTTAAAAGATACGTTTT
>Ga0157364_1002581_pt1 | contig 16982 bp, 25 predicted proteins | sample AttsexASBM2_FD_111476 | JGI IMG/M metagenome (GOLD analysis project Ga0157364, IMG submission 111476) | Fungus gardens microbial communities from leaf cutter ant in Ribeirão Preto, State of São Paulo, Brazil - Atta sexdens ASBM2 | ecosystem: Host-associated > Fungi > Mycelium > Unclassified ... | reverse complement strand
TTGTTTTGTAGACTCTAAATTTGTGGATACTCACCACCTGAAAACATCCGCAACTCCTCTGGTTGCTCTCTGCTTGTTTGATAGTTTATAAAACAGCACCATCTCTGAAATTGCCAACTTGCCTATAATTTTTTCCACTAGTGATTATATGAATCTGAACTTCTATGTCACTCCACTTGATTCTTCCTACTCTTTGGTCCTTGGATATAACTGGCTTGTCCAACACAATTCACTAATTGACTGGATAAATAAGTTAATAAACTTCTTGTTATAACTCGGAAAGTGTAGACAGACATTTAGGGTTAGGGTTAGGATCTATAGTTAATTATTAGTCTACGGCTAGAGAGAGATATGAGCACGTGACCTGGAAGTCATGTGATATAGGCTAGAGTAGTCTAGAGCGGTCTGAAAGGACTTAGGGTCTAGAAGGATTGGGAAGAGTCTAGAGTAGGAGTTAGGGTTAGAGATGATGTCAAGGGACAACGGTTCCTCATGGTGTACACATGGTACACACGTACAGCAGAGATTAAGAAGTATGACGTCAGGGCACATGTATACGGCATGGTAGCCTTATGGTGGATGAGTAATAGGACATGAGAATAACGCATGGACTTTAGGGTAGGAGTAGTGTAGTCGTAGCACAGACTAAGACAATAAGTATATAAGTAGGGATAGATCCTGTAAAGAGTTCTCTATTGAGTTCTCTTGTGTAAACCCTATACAAGGTTCTTCTCCCAAACCAACACTAAGGTTTTTGAGTTATAACACTTCTATCTATCTTTGCAGGAAAATCTCATTTCTCCTCATGTTATGGCCAATACACCATTGGCATCCCTATCATTTCTTGATACCTCTCTGCAATCATCGGACTCTGTGGTTTCTATACCTGCATCTGAGATCTCTGTATCTAACTCTGAGCGATCTAATATTGTTATTATTGGTGCTGCAGCATTCTTGCATACATCAAAACTCCTAGGCTCCAGCAATTTTGAACTTTGTCTTCATTCTTCAGACATCCAGGCTAACTCTGCAAAACTTGCAAAAGCTTCTGACCTTTCCAATATCTCTTCTGAGTATCATGAATTCGCCAACATTTTCAGCAAAAATAGAGCTAAAGTCCTCACTCCTCATTATCTTTATGACCTCAAAATCAATTTAGAAGAAGGTGCTCAACCTCTGGTTGGCCCTATATACTCTCTTTCGGTATCTGAACAAGAGGATCTCAAGGAATTCATTGAGAAAAACCTCAATATAGATTTTATCTGACCAACCTCATCTCTACATGGTGTACTAGTCTTATTTGTTAAGAAGAAAGATGGTTCACTGTGCCTCTATGTCAACTTCCACAGTCTTAACCACATCTCCAAGAAGGATTATTATCCACTTCTGCTCATCTCTGATCTACTAGACTCATCTCGCAAAGCTTGGGTTTATTCAAAGATAGATCTTTACCATGCTTACTATTTGGTTTGTATCACCAATGGTGATGAATGGAAGACTGCTTTTAGGACATATTATGGATTATTTAAATGGTCTGTAATATCTTTCAGTCTTACCAATACTCCTATGGCCTTTCAGTGATTTATGAATGACATTTTCTCTGATCTTTTGGATGTCTGTGTCATGATCTATCTGGATAATATACTCATCTACTTGAATAACATGTCTGAACATTACCAGCATGTAAAAGAAGTACTCAAGCGTTTCTACAAGACTAGCCTTTATGCCAAAGCAGAGAAATACAAATTTCACTCCAAGTCAGTAGAGTATCTGGGATACATCCTCTTTCCTTCTGGCCTTACCATGTCTGATGACAAAGTAAATATTATTCAAGACTGGCTAGAACCTAAGAAAGTCAAGGATATTCAATCTTTCTTAGGTTTTGCAAACTTCTATTGCTGGTTTATCTTCAACTCATTCCATTGACATGCTTCATTCAGAAGGACATCTCTTGGAAGTTTGACTCCTTCTATTGTGATACTTTCAATTCTCTCAAGAAGGCATTCATGTTACAAGCTTAAGACCTTAGATGTTATGATTGATGCCTCCTGGAGACAGCATGGAGAAGGGCAAAAGATATGACAACACAATCGGCTATGCCGTAAGTAGTCTCAGTCAGTGCCTCATGTAGTAGGTACTATAATCTCGCCTTATCCTTATTGTGTTCTCATGTTATTTGCCTCATGGACTGCACATTGCTTCACTACCAACTAGTATATATAGCATAGATACTATCTTGTATCCTTACGCTTTACCACTTCTATAAATTCCCCTTAACTTCTCTCAAGCCTTTGCCTAAGTGCAACCTAAGCTCTAGCTTAAGGTTGTAACATTTGGTAAAGTGTTGACAAGCTCACCTTGCAAGAGAGGTGCATACAGATAATACTAGACAGAGTTACCTATTGGGAAACGAAACATATGTAGTAGAAACTATAAAGAGGAACCAAGACGAGTTCCAGAAGGACGAATGATATCGAGACATTGTCAGAACAACTAGGATCCTTGCAGATCATGAAAGAAGCCTCAAGTGAGTACAAACAAACAACCACAAAAGAAATATCAGTAGCACCAGCACCAGCAGCTGCAGGAGTCAGCGAGAACATACAGGCAGGATTGCTGAAGAATATGGTACTGGACCCAAGATGGTTTAATAGTGACCGAACGAAATTTGAAGACTGGTGGAGAGGGATGAGACTATTCCTCAAGAGTAATAGGGTCATGGAGACTAACGACAGGATCATGGTGATCCTGGCTCACCTCAGAGGAGGTGTAGTGGGAATATATGTGCAATGAAAGCTCAATGAGCTAAATGAAGAATTAGGAATCCAGGACTGGGACGATTTCATGAAAGAAATCAAGACAACGTTCAGTGACAAGACAAAGGCAGCAGATGCTAAATGGAAAATAGAGACGTTCAAGCAAGGAAAGAAGAACATAGCAGATTTTATAATCGAGTTTGAAGCATTAGCCATGAAGGCAGACATAGATGAGCTTCATACCATCTTCCTATTGAAGAAGAATGCATGACACGACATCATCAAAATGATATTGAGTTATTCACCCATAGCAATGCCCGAGACACTCAAAGAGTGGAAAGTGGTGATCACATCAGTAGGACAAGAATACGAGTCCACAGAGAGACGACATGACTATAAAACAAGTACTGAAACAACATATGAAGGACGAGGACAACCCATAGACATTGGAAAGTCCAACGAAAACTTCAAAGATAGGAAGCCCAAGTACTTCAATTACAACAAGTATGGTCTCATGACAAAGGAATGCTGATTGGAAAAGAAAGAACAAGAAACATGAACATGCTTTAAATACGACAAGAAGGGGCATATTGCCAAGGATTGTAAAGGGAAACAGTCAATAAAGAAACAAAAAGTGCAAGAAGAAACAGATGACAAAGACAACAAGAGCAAACAGGATTTTGGCGAAGATCTTGAGTAGGCATAGTACAAGAGATCTCCCATGTAAATTCCCAGAATAATAAATATGTTATTCCAAATTACTGAACTAGTGAGAGAAAAAAGGAATTAAACATGCAAGCAAATGTCAAGACAAAGAATGGCAAGAAGTTAAAAGTAAAAACACTGGTGGACTCTGGGTGTACACACATAGGGATTGATGAACAACTGGTTAAGGACAAGAGGATTCAAACAAAGCCGATAAACTTCTCCTTCGAAGTATTCAATGCCGATAGAACAAAGAATGGAGAGGTGACCAAGATGGCACCTCTGGAAATCGAGATCAATGAACACAAGGAAACATTGGAAGCAGCAGTGACAGACTTGGATGGAACGGACATGTTCCTAAGACATGACTGGCTGGTTAAACATAATCCGGAAGTCAATTGGAAGAACGGCACTATCAAATTTACAAGATGTCCAGAAAATTGTACAATGAAACACAAAGGCATACAATTCAAATCCAGGAGAACCAAGGCAATGGAAACAATGGATAACAAGGAACAGGACAATAAGGAAATCAGAAAGGAACAGAACAAAAGGAACAGAACAAGATGAACCCAGAAAATTTACCAGAATACATTTGACCCTTTACTCATCTATTCAACAAGAAGAAATTCGAAAAGTTACTGGAAAGACGTGAATGGGACCATGAGATAAATCTGACAGATGAAGCACCAAAGAAATTGAACGTAAAGGCCTATGCAATGATACTAAAGGAGGAAGAAGCCTTAAACCAATAGTTGGATGAGCAACTTAAAGCAGGACTCATTGTGGAATCAAAGTCAAGATATGTAGCACTCTTCTTTTATATTCCAAAGAAAGATGGTTTATTACAATTGGTTCAAGACTACAGAAAGTTAAACCAGGTCACAATAAAGGACAAGATGCCACTATCTCTGATTGGAGAAGTAATCGACAAGCTCAAAGAAGCGAAATACTTCAACAAACTGGACTTGATTTAGGGATACAACAATGCACGAATCAAAGAAGGAGACGAATGAAAGGCCACATTCCTAACCAACAAAGGACTATTTGAACCTCAAGTGATGTACTTTGGACTATGCAACTCACCAGGAACCTTCCAAAGAATAATGAACAGCATTTTCCAGGAATTACTTCATAAAGGTATATTAGCAAACTACATGGATGACTTTGTAATACCAACAAAGACAATGGAAGAACTGGAAGAACGAATGGTCAGGTTCCTGAAGATAGCGGAGAAACACAACTTGTGTTTTAAACAATCGAAATGTGACTTCAACATGAAGAAAATCCCCATACTAGGGGTAATAGTTGGAAAAGGATAAGTCAAGATGGAACAGGAAAAGATAAAGGCAGTGAAAGAATGGAAAACACCAACAAGAGTCAAGGATATCGAGAGTTTCCTCAGATTTGCCAATTTCTACTGATGATTTATCCACAACTTTAGTCACACAGCGAGGCCACTAAACAAACTGAAAGGCAAGAAGAAATGGAAATGGGAAGAAGAACATCAAAAGGCATTCGAAGAACTCAAAGAAAAGATTACGAGTCAACTGATTCTTTCTCTGCTAAAAAAAGAAGGAAAATTCAGAGTGGAGACAGGCACATCAGGACACGCAATAGAAGGAGTACTATCCCAAGAACAAGATGGGAAATGGAAACCAATAGCTTTCTTGTCAAGAACAATGCAACCAGCAGAATGAAACTACGAGATCTACAATAAAGAGCTACTGGCAATAGTGGAGGCTCAAACCAAGTAGAGACAATACCTATTGGACGCAAGGGAACCCTTTGAAGTTTGGACAGACCATGAAAATTTAAAATACTTCAGAGAACCTCACAAGTTGAACAGACAACAAGCTCGGTGGTATCTAAAGTTGCAAGACTACAACTTCACACTAAAACATATACCGGGAAAGACAAATATGAAGGCAGATATTCTTTCAAGAAAAGATCAAGTGAACACTAAAGAAGACAACAAAGACGTTCAACTCTTGAAGGACGAACTATGGTAATAAAGGACAACAGCAGAGATCACAATAATCAAGAGGAAAACGACAATGGAAGAAGGCGATATACTTAAGGAAATAAAAAGAAACACAACAAGAGAGAAGGAAGTTGTTCAAGCACTGGAGAAAGAGGATGGTCTAACCTGGGAAGAAGATGGAGTGGTGTACATGGAAGGAAGAATCTATGTACTGAATAATAAGAAGATCAAAGAGGAAATTCTGAAGGAAAATCACGATTTGGTGGATGTGAAACATCCAGAACAACATAGGATGCTGGAATTAATCAAGAGAACCTACTTGTGGCCAGGACTAAAGGAAGATGTCAAGAAATACATATAAGAATACTTTAAATGCCAACAGAACAAAGTTCAACACCAAAGGAAGGCAGGAGAATTACATCCATTGGAGATTCCAAAAGGACCATGGCAAGAGATCAGTATCAACATCATAGGACCCTTACCAAAATCGAATGGAATGGATGCAATAGTGGTCATTGTGGACCAATTTACAAAGATGATCAGACTAAAGGCAACAACAACAAACATATCATTAGAAGGAATTGCAAAGATCTACAGAGATGAAATATGGAAGCTGCATGGAGTACCCAGGAGGATTCTCAGTGACAGAGGACTGTAATTCACATCAAAATTCATGGATGAATTTACCAAAGTACTAGGAACCAAGAGACAATTATCAACAGCATACCATCCTCAAACAGATAGTCAAACAGAGAGAATAAATCAAGAAATCGGAACATTCCTATGGCACTATGTGAATTACCAGCAAGACAATTGGACGGATTGGTTATCCATAGCAGAGTTTCAGTATAATGATAAAAAACATGCGGTAACTGGAAGGACACTATTCAAATTAAAATTTGGAAGACACTCTTGGAAAGGAGACCTCATAGTGCAAATGGAGATTCCACAAGTAGAAGAATTTGTGAAGGAACTACAGAAAAGCTGGGAACAAGCAACAAACGTAATGGAAGAAGCTCAGAAGAACATGAAACGACAATTTAACAAGAAAAGAAGGAATCCTAAAGGATTAAAGGTTGTCGACCATATGTGGTTGGAGAATAAGAATATCCAATCGAATTGACCCTCGAAGAAGCTGGACAATAAAAGATATAGACCTTTTAGGATCATAAAAGACATTGGTTTGGGGGCATTTCAACTGGAACTTCCGAAAGGATGGATGATTCATAACATCTTTAACGAGGACCTTCTAACACGATGTGTGGAGCTGAAGTTCAAAGGACAACACAAGGACCCAGCACCTCTGCCAATGATTATCAATGAAGAAGAAGAATATGAAGTGGAAGAAGTCAGGAAGTACAGAAAACGAGGAAGAGAGATGCAATACTTGATTCACTGGAAAGAATATGGAGATGAACATAACTAATGGATAGCAGAATCAGGGTTACCTTATGCAAAAGATGCGATAAAAGACTATTAGACCAGGTATTTGAGTCGAAACCTATAAAGAGGAGGGGTAAAAATCCTACTTCGACAGCCCAAGAAATCACTTGAATTCTAAAGCAAACCCTACAAACAATATGTCTTTCCAAATTACAAACAACAACACTTACACCATGGTACCTGCATCTCCAAATCCATACATTTCCAGAAAATTGAACAACATGAATCAAGCACAAGTTATGAAGAGGGAAAGAGAAGATTGGTCAAGACTGTATCACAAGATGCTGAAGGGATTGGAGACAATGATAGATGTACAAAGATTGGTGAAGGACATCAAGAAACTGGCAGAAGAAAATAACATAATGATAATGGAAGTAGAAGAGTCAGTCTTAATGGCAAGCATCAACAATCAAGTCATGAACACTACCAATATCACCCAAATATTGGAGGACCTTCGATACATAGTTCAAAGTGATATGGATGAACGGGCTTTCTAGGTCCAGAGGATTTGGCCGATGAACTGGATCGATATAAAGGAAAAGACAATAAATATGTGGATGATAATATTTGAGAAATCCAAGACTTATACATGGAAGAAGAAAAGAAAGAAGAAAAAGGAGTAGTAGAAAGTGAAGAAGTCATACTGGTCAGACCATACAAGGTATCTTCAACAACATTGTCTTCATCAGGAACAAGCTTTATAATAGACGAAGTTGAAAACCTTCTCAAGTACATAAAGTTCGTGAAATCCCCATCACAGACAAGAATATTCAGACCACCACCATACTATCAATCCCTCAAGTCCAGAGGTGAACAAGATCATATATTCTGGAAAGAAGTAGCAACAGTATTCTTGGATAAAAAATGTAATATGGAAACATCAAGAAATGAGTATTAAATACCTATGTTCCAAGGAGGTCCACCACACGAACCCTACTTCATAGCCATTGACAATGAGGATAAAATCATTATCGGCCCTAGCAAAAAGATAGTGGCCACATATATAATAGAAGAACTGGAGGTTTTGGTCTGATTTATGGGGACATGAATCCTGAAATAGGTGTATTGTTACGATTGATATCTCCTGGAGACAGCATGGAGAAGGGCAAAAGGTATGACAACACAATCGGCTATGCCGTAAGTAGTCTCAGTCAGTGCCTCATATAGTAGGTACTATAATCTCGCCTTATCCTTATTGTGTCCTCATGTTATTTGCCTTATGGACTGCACATTGCTTCACTACCAACTAGTATATATAGCATAGATACTATCTTGTATCCTTACGCTTTACCACTTCTATAAATTCCCCTTAACTTCTCTCAAGCCTTTGCCTAAGTACAATCTGAGCTCTAGCTTAAGGTCATAACATTAGAGTTGGTCAAAAGAAGGAACCTTGTATAGGGTTTACACAGGAGAACTTAATAGAGAACTCTGTACAAGATCATCTATCTTATATACCTAAGACTCATGGTCTATGCTAGCTATTTCTACTTTATCCTAAACAGCCATATATATACCTTAAGGTCAACATGCATTAAGCACATTATATAATGTTATCCTTCCAGAATCTTCTATGTCCTTCACTGTATCTTGTGACTTGTGACTGTCATGGTCATTGTGTCATCTGATGTGACTGATGTATGACTAAGTGATGTTGTCACTAACTCTAATCCTAAGTTCAAAAGATAGAAAAATGAAAAATAAATTGAAATGAAAATGAAAATGAAAATAAGAAACAACTAAGTCCACTCTTTGCATTCTTGACAATTCACCTCTGCTCCCATCCTCACTCATTGGATTCCTGATGCTCAACTCATTATGGAAACTGATGCTTTAGACTATGTTCTTGCTGCAATCCATTTTATTTGTAATAAAGAAAATGAAGTTCATTCAGTGGCCTTTTACTTCCACACTTTCACCACAGCAGAGTTGAACTATGACATACATAACAAGGAATTGCTTGCTATCTTTGAAGCTTTCAAGACTTGGTAACACTACTTGGAAGGTCTGGCCTATTCTATCAATGTTATTATGGATTATAAAAATCTTGAGTATTTTTCTACTACCAAAGTGTTGACCTGGAGGCAAGTATTGTTATGGGACACTTAAACACTAACGATTTTATTTTACTTTACTTTACTTTTTCTGATTTTATATTGATTTTCTTTCCTCTTTTCTTTTATTTTTCTTTTGGACAATGAAGAGATACATGACACTGCAGTCACATGACAGGTCATATGATATAACGTCATAGGCCTAAAACATGGTGGCCTTGAGTAGGAAATGAGGCAGATATAAGGTTGAAGCATGAATAATAGGGCAGGCTTAATTATTAGTAACATGGACCAGGCATGTTGTGTATATATAGAACTCTAATTTAGCAGAGACTCCTTGTTGAGTTCTCTTGTGAACTTCCCACTCTATATCCTAATAAGAGATTTACTTGTTTGTGTTATCATTTGACATTGTGATAAGTGGTTGCCACAACAAGCATGGTGGTCCAAGTACCTTTCTCAGTTCAACCTTGCCATCAGGTTTTGTCCTAGTTATCTTAGCACCAAACCAAACACTCTCACTAGATGGTGGAATGTCTACCCTAAAGAGGGGAATACTAGCTATGCCACAGTTAACTCTCACAACTTCAAACCCATCTTTACTCAAGAACAACTTGCAGCCTCCATATGAGCTACTGTCCTCCTTTTTCCTTCTCTCTATGTAGCTATAGTTGTGAATCTAGACAATCTACATTGAGACATCTATTCAGCTCTCCCTAGTAACCCAATTGCATCAAAACACATTTCTACAGATGGCCAGTGGTCTATGGACTCAAACGGTCTTCTCCTCCTTGACAACAGAATCTATGTACTAATTTCTGCACACACGTTCTCCAGTATAATCATGACCACATCCTTGCCAGACATTATGGTCAAAACAAAATACTGGAACTAATTCACCATGGATATTCCTGGCCTAGCCTTTATACTAATATACAATAATTCTACAAGTCCTATGTCACTTGTATGCAATCTAAGCTACAATGTCATGAGCCTTACAGATCTATCAAATAACTCCCTATCCCTGAATAACTATGGAATTTTATCTCTATAGACTTCATTGAGAAACTTCTGTCATTCTCTGGATTTAACACTATCTTAGTCATAGTTGATTGGCTCACCAAGCAGATGATCTTTATTTCTGCCCATGACACCATCACATCTGCAGACTTAGCATGTCTATTTGTTCTTCATGTGTTCTCCAAACATAGCATTCCTTCCTATGTCACCTCCAACAAAAGCTCGGAGTTTGTGTCAAACTTCTTCCATTACTTAGGCACTGCTCTCAACATGTGACTTCATTTCACTTTAGGCTACCACTTTGAAGGTGATGGTCAAACCAAACACATAAATCAGACTTTCAAGCAATACCTCCATGTATATTATAACTACCAGCAAGACAACTGGTCTGAACTCCTATCTCTCATGGAGTTTGTCTACAATAATGCTTTAAGGGCTATAACTAGTGTTTCTCTATTCTTCACCAATAAAGGATATTATCCAAACATCACTGTTCACCCCAAATGTGATATTGCTTCCTCCCAAGTGTCAAAAACACAAGAAGTGGACTTAAACTTTTCTTTTCTTAGTACTACAAATAAGATACTCACTGGTTGTGATACTGGGGCTGAATAGTGTTTCAGGGGTTCAGTATAAGGATATGATGATTGACAGATGATGAAAAGTATCAACAGAAATAATTGATATTGTTAAGTCTGAGGTCTAGCCCTCAAACATAGAGGTATATATACAAAAGAGTGATGGTCCGTGCACAAGCTGTTGCCATCACATGATCAAAACTTGTACCTGATGGAAGCTGTCAGGCTAATTTTAAAAGGTAACAAATTATGTCACTACATTGATATGCTTGTATTTCTACCAATACTTATCGCTTTGAGATGTATCATATATCGTTGGAAACAGATTGATGAGTACTTCCCAACGCAAGTTCAATCGTGCAAATACAGTCAGCCGTTCATGATATATTAGCAGACAAAGCTTTTACAGCTACTGATGGCCTGATATCTCAGTCGTTTGTTGTTGCTTTTGTACATCCTGCATATGTGCGGATAGCCCTTATTTGGGGCTTTTCAGCGCAACTTAGTTTGTGAAAATCGATCCACTGGTTGTAGAGATACAAGCTGAATGAAGTTTGTGACATCTATTGCATTCTCTGATACTATTTTCTTGATTACATATGGTCCTATGAACTTCTCTGTCAACTTCTTTGTTGCTCTCTTCATCAACTCTATTGAAAAGTCCTTCATACTAATTAGCACTCTATCACCTATCCTATATTCCTCTGTCTCTTTTCTATTTCTATCTGTTTGTCTTTTCATCTCTTCCTGTGATTTCACCAATGCTGCTCTTGCCTCTTCATGCCTTTCCTTCATTTCTCTTGCAAACTCTTCTGCTTTCACATTCTTCTCTTTTTTCCTTATATCAAAGCCTATCCTCAGTTCTCTCCCATAATTTGTTTGAAACAGTGACGTCTTAGTCACTGTATGCACTTTATTATTGAATGCAAATTCTGCTGTTGCCAACCATTCTGACCAATTGTTCTGTCTATGATTAATATACATTCTTAAATATTGTTCCAGCTCCTGATTAGTTCTTTCCATCTGTCTGTCTGTCTATGGGTGATATGCCATCGATAACTTTGTTTCTATCCCCAATATTTTATTCAACTCCTTTGTTAACCTTGCTGCAAGCTACAGCCCTTTATCTGATATCATGCTCTCTAGCAACCTATGCAACTTCCACATGTTATTCCTAAACAACTTTGCCAATCCTTCCACTGTTGTTTTTTCTGTCATCGTCACAAAGTGGGATATTTTCAAAAACCTATCGCATATTACTAAGATCAAATCATGACTCTTTGATACTGGTAACTTTGTGATAAAGTCCACCAATATATGTTATCACGGTCTCTCTAATACTTCATTAGGCCTTAATTTTCCTGCCGGCATTTCTGCTCTATTCTTCATCCTCTGACACTGATCACACCCCTCCACATATCACTTCACTTTCTTTGTAATTCCTGGCCACTAGTAGTTTCTAGTAACTAATTCCACTATCTTCCACTGTCCTCCATGTCCCACTATCAGTGTATCGTGATGAAGCCAAATAATCTCTACTTTCAACTTTTCATCTTTCAGAACATACACTTTCCCCTCTTTCAACACTAATCCTTTCTCTATCTGCCATTCCTTATTTCTCAACATCTTAACTCCTGCTTTCTTCATTTCTTCTACTGCTTTTATTACTTCTTCATCTTTATCTCTTGCTTCTTTTATCCTCTTCACTATCTCTTTCTCTAGTCCTTCTACCAACTGCTCCATTACTCTAACTTCTAACCATTCTTCCTTCAACATTACTTGGTTTTCATTATCTCTTTCTACTCCCTCTGCCCAGTCTACTCTTCTACTTAAACTGTCTGCTCTTCCCATACTCTTGCCAGCTACATGCTTCAAAGTAAAATCAAATCTTGACAAGTATAATAACCATATAGCCTGTCTTCAATTTAACTTCTGGGCTTTCATGAAATATTTCAAGTTTTTATGATCTGTCCATATCTTGAATCAATCCTTGGCTCCTTCCAAAAAGTGTCTCTATGCCTCTAAGCACTGAATTATCACCAACATCTCCTTATCGTGAATTTCATAGTTCCTTTCAGCCTCATTCAACAATTTAGAAATATAAGCCACTGGTCTCCATCTCTCATCCTCACACTTCATCAACAATACTCTACCCATAGCAAAATCTGATGTATCTGCCTCTACTCTCATCTCTCTGTCCAAGTCTGGTATAACCAAGACTAGCTCTATTGTAAATCTCTCCTTCAATTTCTTAAATACCTTCTACTGTCTCTCTCCCCAACTCCACTTTATTTCTTTTCTCGTCATCTCATGTAAGGGCTTTGCTATCCTAGCAAAATCTTTCACAAACTGTCTATAGTAGTTTGCTAGCTCCAAAAACTTCTGCACATCTTTCACACTTTTTGGCACCGGCCATTCTATTACTCCCTGTACCTTTTCTTTCTCTATTCTTACTCTGTCTTCTCTAATTATCACTCCCAAAAATCCTACTTCTCTAACCTTCCACACACACTTCTCTGGTTTTATAAACAAATCATTCTCTTCTAACCTTCTCAATACTTCTTCCACAATCTCATCATGTCCTTCCTCTGTCTCCGTTGCTATCATCACATCATCAATAAATACTGCTACCTTTTCCTCCACTATTAGATCTCTAAGCAAATTATTCATCATTGCCTGGAACATTGCTAGTGAGTTAGTTAACCCAAAGAACATTACCATGGGTTTAAATGACCCTTCTGGCATTGAGAATGTTGTCTTCCACTCATCTCCCTCTTTTATCCTTGCATTGTTATATCCCCATCATAAGTCTATCTTTGTAAATATTTTTTTCTTCCCAATATTATCTATCAAGTCCGAAATCAGTGGCAATGGATAATTGTTCTTGATTGTCCAACTGTTCAGATATTGATAATCCTGCACTATCCTTTTTTTCCTATCTTTCTTTGGCACAAAGAACACTGGTAACATTTGTGATGATTTTGATGGTCTAATGTACCCCTTCCTTAACTGGTCCTTCACAAACTCTTGCACCTCTTCTCTTTCTACTCTTGACAATGGGTATATCTTTCCCTTTTTTGGCACAAAACCTTCTCTGAGATCTATAGCATGATCTCAGGCCTTTCTTATTGGCATTGTCAAGAACATAAGAAGTGGACTTAACTTTTCTTATTTTTATTTTATTTTTGATTTATTTTCCTTTATTCTATTTTTAGAACTAGAGTTTGAGGGACAAGATCATGCTGTCACACAGCAGGTCACATCAGGTGACACAGTCACAAGTCATATGATGTATAGAAGGGTGTAGAACATTCTGGAAGAGATGATGTCATACAATATGTAATACATAAGATAGACAATCTTGTACAGAGTTCTCTATTGAGTTCTCTTGTGTAAACCCTATACAAGGTTCTTCTTTTGTCCAGCACTAAAGGCTTAAGTCATAACAGGCATCCTCTCTGACTCTTTCTTTTCAAACACCTTTATATATTTATGGAACTATCTTGGCACCATTTCCTCTGTCATTCTCAATACCATTTCATCTTCCTCTTTATTTAACTCCTCTTCTTTCTCTGCCACTATTCTTGCTATTGCTATCTCTTCATCTGTCATTAACCTTCTCATTTCCTTCTTCCTTTCTTTCTCTTCCTATTTCTTCCATCCTGGTTTCATCTGCTTCCCTATCCTCCACTTCTTTCCACATTCATCCAGACATCTTATCATCTGTACTTCCCCTGTCTTCCAATCTATTTTTGGGTTATAGCATGCTAGCCAAGGCATATCCAATATAACTGTCCACTTCTGTCCTTCTATCACATCTATTGACATCCTCTCTTCATGTTCTTTAAAAAATATTTCTACTTCCACTGTATCTCTTATTGGTCCCACATAATTTAGCATGTCATCCACATTCCTCATGTATATCAGTCTCTCCAGCTTTGTCCTCTTAAACCTATGCTTCCTCGCAAATTCTTCACTCATTACCAACTCTGTTGCCCCACTATCTAACAGTGCTTCTGTTACAATCCCTTCCTTCTCTTCTTCTTGCTTTAATCCTATTTTTACTACTACCTTCCTCAATGTCTTTTCCTTCTTCTCTTTTCTCTTTACTTTTGTTTGTCTCACTTCTATCCCCCTCTTCACTCTTTCTTCCCTCAAAATTTCCCTTCTATCTTTTACTGCTTCCCTTCCACTTCCTTCTCCTTTTTGCATTAATCTACTTCTCAACACCTCAAATTTATTTGAGGGCACCTGTGCTGGCCCCTTTTCTCCCACATTTCTGCAATGACAGGCCATATGCCTAAAACCTCTACACCCAAAACACTTTCTCTCTTCCATCACTATCTGTCTTCTCTCTTCTCTCCTTCTCTCAAATTTCTCCTGCTTCCTCCACTGTTTTTCAGCCTTTTTCTCTTCCATATATCTTGTCTTTTCTATTCTTCTTTGTTCTTCTCTTTCCTCTCTTTCTCTTTCATTTCTCTCATAACTTTCTCTACATCTTCTATCATTTTCTTCTTCTTTTCTTTTTTACTCCCTATCTTCCTGTCTTCTTTTCTTTTCTTCTTCTTTTTGTCTTTTTAATATTTCCCATGTATTTTTAATTTTTTCTACATCTCTCTTATTGTCTCAATCTGTCCTAGTCTTTCTGCTTTCTCCTCTTCATTCAATCCTTCTACTGCTTTTCCTACATCAAACTTGCTCCAATTAATTCCTGCTGTTTCCATATTTCCCAAATCTATTCTCTTTCTTCAAAAAAAAATCTCTCTCTTGTTGCCTTGGCATCTGACAATAGTATCTGATCTCTTCTCCAAAAATATTCCTCTGTAAGTACTAGCTGGTATTCTTCTTATTTGACCTCACACTGTCTACTAACTACCTGTCTACTGCCTTACTGACTACTGCCCTAAAAAAACACTGGCTAATATCCCTAAGAAGAGAATCTCTAATCTAGGTGCTTCTTAATAGACTACACTGCTGCTCTGTATGGACAGGTCACAAGGAGATTTCTGCAGCACAAGCTTTCTACTTGAATATGACTATCTACTACGTCTACAAAAGGTGATGCGACCAATATACATGAGTGGACTACTGTACAACTGACCAGCTAAGCTTCTCCTACCTAACTAGTATACCTCTTAAGCCTAGGGCCCAGCTATATGTTTTCTTGACATTGAGCATACTGCTTGCAGTCGAGAATGATAAAAGAGTAAAAGAAAATAGGAGTCCATGTGATGCAGAGTCCCAGAAGGTTGTCAAGTTCTACTGTTATGGCAACCACTAGTCATAAAGACCAATAATCACACAAGTGTCAAGATCGTTGACGGTGGACTTCATTTTTATTTTTTCTTTTCTTTTCTATTTTTAGAACAACTCGGATTAGGGTTTATCAGTCACGCTGTCACATCAGTCACAAGTTGATGGCAAGTCACAAGACTGATCACGAGACTTGGGAGAATGGAGTAGAAGGTTCTGAAATAAAGTGATGTCATATAACATGGACAACACATGTTGGCCTCATGTCATACACATGGTCATTTAGGGTAGGGTGCACAGTAGTGAGCACGGACCATGAGTAGTAGTATATAAGGTAGACTACTTTGTATTAGGAACTCTATCGAGTTCTCTTATTGCTTAACACTTTGAGCTTTAAGTCATAACAACAAGGCAGTAAATCTCTCAGTAGAATATTAAGTAGGGATCACAAGAAAACTCAACAAGGAGTCTCCGCTGTATTGCTACCCTATTTATATAAGTTACACCTGGTCCATGCTACTAATAATTAAACCTGCCCTTATGTTTATATTTCCTCCTCATATCTGCTTTATATTTTACTCAAGGCTACCATGTGTATACCATGTGTTCTGATGTTATCTTCCAGATCCTTCTGCTATGTTCTAGGCCTATGATGTCACATCATGTGACATGTCATGTGACTGCAGTGTCACATGCATCTTCATTGTCCAAAATCAAAAAAGAAAACAAAATTAATATAAAATCAGAAACATTAAATAAAAGAAAAGAAAAATTGTTAGTATCCAAAGTGTTCCATAACACTCTTGTGATCTCTATAAGATATCCACCTAAGAGATTTACTTTAGTGCTACTATTTTGTCTTTATACTAAGTGGTTGCTACAATAAATACTTTAAAGGATATTGAGATTGAATGATACTTAGAACTAGAGATTGCAGTTAATATACTAAGTAATTAGAATTTTGCATAGAGTAACCAGCAGATTATATACCTCAACTACTAAATAATAGATTCACTATACTTCTAATATAATAATTTCAGTAATCCTATAAATATATCTGTTTTATCACATCTGACAAGTATACAGAAGAGTTGGGAGATTATATCTTTATAATCTGCTCACTCTCAAAATCATTAGACCTAGATCTCTATTGTTATGCCAGAAAATGTGTCTATGTGAAAGAACATAC
>Ga0157364_1002580_pt1 | contig 16985 bp, 7 predicted proteins | sample AttsexASBM2_FD_111476 | JGI IMG/M metagenome (GOLD analysis project Ga0157364, IMG submission 111476) | Fungus gardens microbial communities from leaf cutter ant in Ribeirão Preto, State of São Paulo, Brazil - Atta sexdens ASBM2 | ecosystem: Host-associated > Fungi > Mycelium > Unclassified ... | reverse complement strand
TCTTGTTATATTTAAAATTTAATTTTAAACAACAAATAATTTAATTACGTTTAAAACTAAATTTAATAACTTTTAATCATTATATTAATCATTTATATTAATTCTTCTTATGCTTAAAGTCGAGTAACTTGTATTTTTACGATTTTTATGATTTTATTCGACTCTTATCATCGCTTTTTCTTCTAATAGCGAAAAGATTAATAAGTCTCATAAAGCGTTTCACGAAATGGCCGAAGCTGTGGCAGAGAGACTGCTCGATCTGCATTGTCGATTAATTTCCTTATATATTCTTAACGAGGCGGATTCTCTCAGTTGGCACAGCAACAAACCATTCTTCGAAAGAGAACGATGCTCTTATGTTATACAAATGTGGTGGTTGTACATGCAAGGTAAAGAACTCGACTCGTTTTTCATGACATAATTTCTTCTGATATTCCATGAAAATAAATTTATGACGTTCCGCGAAATAACGTTTTGCAAAAACGATATGTTAATATTTCTAGGTACTAAGGCGGATTTATGGAACACAGTACCGCCTAAGATGGCACAGCGCGTATTTTCAGAGATGTTAAATGAGTCTCTGTCTATCATAACTACGCGATTCATTCACGTAAGTTCATGAGATATTTCACGACTAGTTCTGATTAATCTTTCAATTTGTTTCGTGTTCATTTATCTCCATTGAATATTTTATTGTTATCGTAAACCACCAACGCAAATTTTATATTTGACCAAACATAAAATCAATTTATGTTCATTTTTGCTCTTTTGCATGATTTATTTATTTATTGTATTATGCAGTCCGCGATTTATTGAAGCGCATTTGAGTATAGTCTGTGTAAGTAACCGAGATGGAAAATAGAGATAAAAATGAAATTGTGTGACAGGGACGACCGACACTGGCACGATTCGAACAATTTTGGTCGGATGCCTTTAATGCACTTTGCTGTACAGGCTATCTCGCTTTAGGCGCGTGTGTTGATAGCGATGGAATGATTGGTACACGTCCGAATAATTTGCCGACAGTAATAAGAGATATACACGCAAAATGTAATGAATTGTTAATCTGCTTGCTGCTTAGAGGTACTCCTCTTAAAGAATTGTATCAGGTATTTCTGAATATTTTAATATATCATAAGTGATATTTGGAACTGTTTTAAGTTAGATATAAAGAAAAATACTATTTTCATCGAAGTTACTTAAATAAATTTATTAAAATAATGTGTACCAACGTTAAGATTGTACAAAATTTTACGTGAAAAGAGAAATATTATTTATTTATTGAAACTTACAATAATAAAATTTCTCTCGTATATTTTAAAAACAACTGTTTTTTAACCATTGTTATTTAGATTTTCCGACATGGATTGGAAAATTTGACGATATTGCGTCCTCGACGAGGTCCTGCACCTTGGCTATTGATATGCGCTCCAAATTTATTAGGATTAGATGCAATTAATTCTCCAGCTGACATTATAACATTATCCGAGGATAAAGTTGTCATTCTTGAGTTGAATGTTTTAAGACATCAGCCTCAACCTAACTGGCCTCAATTAATGAAGGTGATTAGTTAACACGATGTCCTAACGAAGCTATTCATTTTATTATTTCTGTGAAACTTCTCTTTGCAGGTGATATCGATGAGTAATTACGTTGTGGCAAAGATGTTGCTGAAGACCTTAGTACGTCAAAACGTGGGCGTTACGTGCGTGGACGACAGTGACGCAGTTGAAAAATCGAAGACAGACGAAAGAAGTTGTAGCGGCTTTTTATGCAGTAGTTCGGCGTGTGACAAAACGCTAAAAATAACTTCGTCTTTGGTATTGTACAGCTTATTTCACATATTGGTGGTAACTGTTAACGAACCGGAGCACGTAATTATACCAGCGCTGAAGCAAGATCCAAATTGGTCCAATTATTTGGACAGACAGCAGGTCGTATGTTTTTACGAAATATCGTTTGAAGAGTTAATTGTATAAATTTATTATTAATTCTCATATTAAAATACAGTTTGCACAATATATATGGATGAGTTTTATATGACAAGAATTTGCATTTTTATTTAAATTTATTTTTAACGAAGATTAACGGAAATTATTATATGTATAATATGTATTATATATATATATATAAAAAAATAATACAAAATCGAGATATTTTAAAAGTGACATTTAACATTCCGAAATGATTTATTTATAGTGAAAAAGAAAAATATCTGTCTTAAATTTCTTATATATATATATATATATATATATATATATATATATATATATATTACATAAATAATTAAAAAGATATCTACAATTTTTTAAAATATTATTCATCTTTACGAGACAGAGACATTTTTTTGACATGAAAATAATTTTAATATTATTGTATCTACAATCTGTGTGTTCTCTTTATCAAACTTTTAAATATTTTATTTTACTTTAATTTAGAAAAGCATTGAATATTATGCTCACATTAATTTTACACTTACATCAATGTGAATGTAAAATTGTAATTTATTTATCATTTTAAAGGTCTGGAATCAATCGCGGCCACCTTGGCTCAATGCGCTGATAAAACCGTTGAAGATCATGATGCAGCCTGTGACTGAAGCTCTTTTAGAAGCCGCGAAAGTAATTACCATACAATAATGTTTATGCAACATGATCCGACGTGTGGGAAGACTATATTTATATTTGTTGTTTTTTATAACGAATATTTAATTTTTTGTAATCATTTGTTAAAATTCCAAATAATATCAAGGTGTCATAAGAGATAATAAATTATGAAGTTTAATATTGCTATGAAAATTGCAGCGTTAGAATAAATTAAAAAAAATTATTTCTAGACAGGTGCCAGTATATATCAAGCCATGTCTCTTGCGATCGGCTGTTTCGCCGAGTTGTACGTGACCATCTCGACTCCAATTTTACGCGCCGCGTTCGCGTTAAACGACAACATCCCAGCGCACTGTCAGCCGATCGGTGGCAACGTGTTGCTCCAGGTATTATGCACCGCTCTATATTCCACTCTCCTGGATGTATCTGCAAAGGGCAAGAACGAGCCTTCTGATACACCGAGTTCCGGAAACACGTGCTGCGAGCTGAGCCCCTTCAATCCATACGATAGATCTACCGCCGCAACGGCGCTTGCTGAAGCAATTTGCAGCATTGACGAGGACAATAAACATACATCGCAGATAGACTCCTTCCTGCTTCTTGTAAAAGATAGGTAGGTGAATTACTTCGTAATTATATTATCCCTAATTGTAGGGTAACAGTAATACCGATGTGATTTATAAACTAACAATTTTCTACCGTGATGTTATAAATTGCGTTAATTTTCTCCACAATAATTCTTTATAATATAATTCTCCACAATAATCATTTCATCATTGGAGATATAAAAGAAGTATAGAATTTATAACTTCTTAGAAAAAGTTTATTGCTCAAAGTGCTAGATTTGTCTGTACCAGAATTAAGAATGTGTTGAATACGGAGTATGTCATGCATTTTTAATTTAAAAGATGTTATAAAATATTAAAAGATGGATTCACATTTGTTGTATGTTATTGTTATGTGTCATGTTCTATATTCAAATAAATGCATAATAATACACATTATGAATTATATTTACAGCTTGAATTTTGAATTGTATTACAGCATTGCGTTGGATTATTCCTGATTTATTTATTTATACATAAATATAACTCGCGCTCGGAATAAATATGAGATAAAAACTGTATTGTGTCACATATAATTTCATAACGTTATTACGAGCTTATGTTTACAAGGAATATAAACTGTGCATTATACTACATGAAACTTTAGTTTTCTTAAACTTAACATTTAATAAAATTTCTATAAAACAAAATTTATTAATGCAAGATACAATTGAAACTAGTGTAATTATTCCAAAAACTTGATTATATTTAATCTAATTTAATGTCAATTATAATAAATCTTATATATTAAAAAAAATTTTATTTCATCTAAGTGGAAAAAAGAAAAAGAAAATTTATTATAGCCTTAGAAGAGAACATCAGAATCCAAGAAATAGTGAATTACAAAACATGGCTTGCGTCATCGAGACTTACACGGACGAATTGTTATTCACGAATATCGGACGACGTTCTTTAAAAGTAAGTAAAGAATTAGAAATGTTCGTACATTTGCCGCATGAGAAACGGATGCATAATGTTTATGAATGATGTTTGTGTACGCAGATTGCATACGAATATCTAGTTCGAGCGTCCGACTGGGTATTAAGTAATTTACGTCGCGGCGAGAAGAGCAGGCAGGTAGATTTGATTAATCTACCTGAGGTCTCGCCCATCGTGAAACCTCTCACACATATAATGTTTCATATTGAGGACACGTGCTTTGATCAAGTTAGTGATTAGAGTTACTCGCCTCTCAGTGATAGCTACATGGAAAGAATGGTTTTGCTGAAGCATCTAAAAATTTAGCTAGCTATTTTCAAATCTGACAGATTTGAAAATAATTATTTTATTAAAATCATTAAAATAATTATGTAGAACGTTCCAATGTTGATGACAATGCTACAAAAAGTTTTAACATTCTAACATCTAATCTTATATAATTATTTTAATCTAAACTAATAATCTAAACAAAATTATTTTCAGATTTGTATTTAGCTAAATTTTTAATTTTTTAATTTTTACTTCAACAAAATCTTTCTTCCTGTGTATGGATCTACGAATTCAACTGTGCTTATAATTAGCACACCCATTGCGAATAAATCATATATTTCAGTTTATGACTAATTACGAGGCAACAAATTGGTCAAGGATATTAACAATGCCTTTATCGATTACTTTGGAGCGGGTACGAAGTCAAATTCTCTTAAGACCGGAATTCAAGAACATTGGAGATCTGAGCCATGAAGATAAAGAAGTGGCGCAATCTATCAAAAGGATTTGCTCGTTCGTCAGGTCAGCACGTTTTAAATAAGTCATTTGTACACATAGCGAGTAATCTCTCTTATAATTTATTCAATATGCTTGAATTTTAACTCTGTAATTAATATGTTTATCCAATAAAATAAATCTTCGAAATAATACAGAAAGATGCTTTTTCCTATGATATTTTTTACGTTTAGTTTTTGATAAGATATTTTGCAGTAAAGTGTAGGTTGCATTTTTCGCATTTTAATGCATCTCAAAGTAAATAGTTAATTTCTTCTCGTGAAAAAGTTCATGCGAATTATTTCTTTAATATCGAAAGTTTTTTTATTCCAATTTTATTAAGATCTATTTTTTGAAAGTTTTAACGGACTTTTAATCTGCCTGGAAGATGAGAAAATCCTTTTAGCGACATGAATTAAGTGTTTTCTCGTTCTTTCCTAATTCTTTCCCTTTATTTAGATTAGCTGCCACCATGAACGTCAAAACTTTACTACGTCGAAGAGTCTAACTTCTATTATTTCATTAATATAGCTAACGCAATTATATGTTGCCAGTAATTTCATTCGTAGATGATGCATTCACGGAGTGAATCCGCGGAAAACATTCTGCCGCGGGACTTACATGGGAAATCAAGAATTTTGAAACACATTTGCTTCAGAGGAATAAATGTGACACAGTGTTACATAATAATTTATTTTTAATTTTGTAAATTGACATATCGATATATTTGAGACGCGACCCTCTTTCTATGGCAAATATAATTAATATTGGATAATATAGTTTGCGCATTTTGCATCAAAGTTTTATAATCGATCCCCATTACGCATGAAATTATTAAATTGTTACAGCCTCTTCTATATATATATGTACGTCATAGATAATGCAGATCTTTTTTTCTTTTTATAATACAACGATCATATTATTTGGCACATTTATCGTGAGACTACGCCTATTAATCGATCGATGGACCAACAGACCAGCTGTTGAAAATTATACGATGTCCCAGAATTATGAAACAACCTTCCAGGTCAGATTTATTACTTTCTCTTTGTCTTTTCAAAGAAATATTCAGTGGAAGATCTAATTATAAAATTATTATGTAATAATAATTTAAGAAAAATGAGAAAAAGGTTTAATAAGTTGAAGCGTAAATGAACAATAGAATACTATACTTTAATTAAATTTAATTATATTTATAAAGTTTAATTATATTAATAAAAATTAATTATTAGCCGAAATATTAAATCAACAATTAAAGCAAGTAATGTTTTAATTTTTTCCAAAGAAAATAAAATTACTTTTTGATTTATTAACAAATCATCCGGAAAATCTGGGATATTCTGCTGTATAACATTAGCGTATGGGGGCGTAAAGTAATTTCTATATTTCTGTGTCGATACATGTAATTAAACGAAGGGACAATTGCGAAGAGAAAATTGTAACGATTGAAGCGTTTAGATTGTTAGATTGTTATCTCACGAATGGAGGACTTAGGCCAAGTGTCCTTTTATAGCGCTGTCACTAATTAATGGAAATGACGAGGTAGAATGGCGAGTGCAATTGTTTAGGAAAGATCTTATAGAACGTATTTCTCTTAAGTTGAACAGTGTCATGAATCTCGCAAAATCTCATACACAGCGAAAAAATCGATTACCGTAAAACTGTCGTTTTAGAAACACGTCGCTCCAGATTAACACGCGCGCAAATCAAACGTGCAAATGATGAAGTTCTCTTTACGTCGATCAGTCATTCGCTCGATAACACAAATTGTTTTCAAAAAAAGCTTCGCTTTTCTTTTTAGAGAGAATAAGAGATACAGGAATTTTAGGGATGCTTACCACCGGCCTGGGAAGCGCGCGCGCAGATTAAGATGCAATGACGATGAATTATACATAATTTATATTGTACAAGAGAGGGTGGTCGCGCGTTTTCATCAAGAAACAAATCAGAAAGATGTCCCTGGATCAGCTCCGCCGATTAATTGTTGTCGTCATATCCCGCCGCAGCCGCCGCGCCTAAGGGTCTCGGCAGTGCTCCCGCCTGTAACACACCGCGAAAGGACGCTAATTAATTAATTGCTTGTGAAAATCCAGTTAATTGCGCATATCATTCGCCGATGCCGCGTAAATTGAAGCAAAGAGAATATTAAGCTGCGCGATGAATGTCTTTGAGCAGCGATGTGCGAATTATCGTGTATAAAATATAAAAACTCATGAGAAGAATGATTTAATTTGTATAAATGATTTTAATAATTTAACAAAATTACTTTCAAATCTGTGTGTGTGTGTGTGTGTATGTGTGTATTTAAATTTTTAAATATTTCTGCAAAAATCGTTCTTTCTGTACACAAAGATAAAGTGCAAAGAATATACTGAATCGAAAGTATAATTGTCGATAATTATAATACTATCATAAAAATATGATCACAATGTGGTTAATTTAATATAAAATAAAGAAACTATATTATATTACATTAATCAAATGTATATCTATGTGTGAAAATGATTTTGTTAAAATATCTAAAAATTTAGGTAGATACAAATCTGAAAATAGTTTTGGGTCAAAATAGTTTTGGGTAAAAACTCAAGTACCATCAGCAATGTTGCAATAAATTTTGACATTCAAGTAACTAATCTGATTGTCCTATAATTATTTTGGAGTATAACAACTTTATTTTCAAATCTATATTTAGCTAAATTTTTATTTCAAATCTGCTCTTTCCGTGTACTCGAGTGCTGAATTAGAGATAGATCAAGATAATCAAATATAATTTGGGAAAGCTTATTCTTAAAACGAAGAAGAGCTCCTTAATATAAATGATACTTAATACGATCTTATCAGGAGAAATTGCGCGGCGTGATTGAATAAGGAAATATAATTCAACTTTCATTAGAAAAAATATCCTTTCGTCATCATAATTTACGTAAATATACATAAATTACATCATTAATGTAAACAAGTTATTTGATTTGGATGCTCCGCATCGTATGTTATAAAACGTTATTATTATTATTAATCACGTCGCTTTGTACACATAAGTGTGTCCAATAAAGAGAAGTGATCTCTTTCACGAATTATATCCACGTGTATTCAATCACTGACAGATCGATATCACCATCATCAATGCGATTTCGTTAATATAGATAAGAATTTCAGTAATGCGTCACGTTACCCTCGGAAATTTGTATTCGTCGCACATCCACCGTCACGATTACAAAGGTACACGTTACAAATTTGCGGGGAACTTTTTATAGAAGGGGAAGAAGGAGATAATTGTTAGACGCAATAGAACGAGAAATTTTCCCCTCATGATTCATCTAAACGCTTCAACTCCGTCGGGAAGGTCTATAGCCGCTCGTTTCTTCGTGTCGAGGGATAAGTTTTATCATATTATTACAATCGTTTGTAATTTGCTACCAAAATATTGACTTGCCTGCAATCCTCTTCATCTATAATGACCATCATTTTTAATCGAGTTGTATAAGGCGGGAATTATTAAACATTGCTCTATTAAATATATAGAACAGATAACCAAAAGTCTTATTTATAAAAAAAAGATTTTGATGAGTTTTATCTCGAACTTAATTGCAAGCCACAGTTATCCCATGACAAATAAATACTCGCAAAAATTTACTCGCAAAAAAAATAGATTGTTGTAACGTTATACTGATCCAATTTCTTTTAACATATCTATATTAGTGAGTGAATATATCTGTATGTACGAAATAAATATTTACAAGATAAATTCGTTCCTCTATCACAATATCATTAAATATCAGATCGATATTAATCTTGAGCATCGCTCAAGAGAAGATAAATATTGACTGTCCGCGACTTTCCCACAATGCAACTCGTTCCAAACACGGTGTATTTTTTTTTTTTTTTTGGACGTATCGTTAGTTGCAGAATAACGTTTCTCGATGTGACAATATATTGGTATTAAATATATTGCTATTATAAATAGCATAAATTAATTGCTATTATAATTAACAATATATTGCTATTAAAAAAATTGTATGCTTCATCAAGCGCACGAGATGTCATAATGTTGTTCTGCCGAGCTTTTGAAGATGAAAATTTCGTATCTGCTCTGTCCTCGATATATCACGGGCGAGTATATTGCAAGTTATAAATGGGAGCACATACCTTCGTAATGTTTCATGTATTGTTCGCGTTGCACGCGTCTTTTGCATAATTTCTGAATGTAACATAATAAAAATTGAAATCAAAATGAAAGAAGGAATAAAATTGATTTATTAAAATACGCATTCTTTCACAGATCTTTATGAAGTAAAATTACATTCCTCTATTCAAATACTTATGTATGTGATAAAAGCAAGCCAAGCATATCTACTTTCGGCAAACACATAGGTACGTCCGTATATAAATATCGTGTATAACTTCAAAATGTAATTTTGCTCATTTCCTACATTAAAGTGTACATGTATTAAGTCTAAATGAATTTATTTCGTTGAATATTTGTCTTGACATTTTTATTAAAAAAAAAGATGATAAATGTATGAATTAATTTGTGAAGTCGCAAAATGTGCCAGCGTTTCTCGTAACTCTTATGTAATAATTCTCTTTGAAGTTCGAGTTTAGTAGATATTTTAATACATACACGTTTATATCTAGATAATTAATGTTACAAATGTTATAAAATATATATAAATGTTGAGAAGCGAAATTTGTGTAAATTGAGATACTTTTTTTCCAAGGGAAATTAAAAACTAAGAACCTTGTAAATTTATTATGTAAAAGTGGGAACTACAAATTGACCTCTCAAAATACCGTAAAACGGATAAATGAAAAAAATAATGTATGTACATAAAAATAATGTGATGAAAATATGACTGTTGAATTAAATCTTTATTATGGATAATATATTTTAAATTTATTCCAAAATGAAAGATAAAAGAAAGATAGAAAAAAGACGGTTGAAAGAAGAGTGTAAATCTGCAACACATACATGTATTTTTAAGTTTCAACATAACTTTCATGTGAAGCCATTGTTATTTATGGCTAATGTCACTTATTTATTAATTGATATTCTACCTATAGCAATAGATTTCTGTAATTCAACTCTTTGTTAATGTTTTAATATTCCAAATATTCGTTAGATGGACATTTTTCTAATTAATATCATGTTAAATATAATCCCTATCCCTATTGTCCTACGAGACAACCAACATGCACGTCGCGACCACACTTCAGTTTGCAAAAGCTGCGTCACTCTCACTAATTACGAGAAAATTAATTTCCCAGGGAATACTCGCGGCACATTAAGAATAGAATGCAAAGGGGACTCGAAAAGCATTATGAATTAAACTGCGCGCATTCCAGAAACAGAAGTAATTTATGCGAAAGAATATCCATTTCGAAGAGAATTTCTGATGATACGAAAATGTATTAAGTACGCATTAATTATCAAAGTCCTTTCATCTCTTTATCTTAGCATATCTTTTTTATATAATTGATTGTATCGCGTTTTATATCAAATTGTCTTTATCTAATAAGTGGTCGCGTGAGCTATAATTTTAAAACGCACGTAATATATAAAATGTTAAAGTTAGTGAATATGTAAGACAAAGAATATAATATAATTTTTTTATTTTAATCAGTTTAATGTTAAAGATTATTTGAATGGTATAATAGATTGTGCAAATTCATTAGCTCATTAATTAATCAACTCAAATAAATCGTTAAAGTACAAGTGACCAAATAAATACTGATTATTGTATTCGACATTTATATAAATTTTTGCGGATGTTTAATGATAAATAAGGACAATGAAAACAAGAATTTTATAAGATATATTATCAGAGTTACCTAGTTACTTTAGAGTTAAGACCTAAATGTGGCATAAATGTTTTCTTGCGTTTTATTATAATATAAAACACGTATTGTTTTACCACATATACATCTGTAAACAAGATGCCTATTAAACATAGAAAAAAAAATAATCAGAATTATTTTTCTATAAATAATATCTGTACTTTTAATAATGTCTTATAAGATTATTATAAACAATTTGTAAATTCTCAGTGAAAATAGAATTTCATTTATATGAAACTTATGAAGCTTATACCCTGCAAGCTACATAATTTTGACGTTAAAAGACGTCATTTTAACGTCTTGTTAACCAGGGTAATTATTATATAATTTTATAATATTATACACTGTTTTGATATGTACTTATGTGTTTTAGTTATATACTTTAATGTATTTTTCATCCTTTAAATATTTTTTTATATTGCACATATTATAATGGGGCATGTATTATAATGGGGCATGTATTATAATGAGCAAAATATTATAAATAAGATTGTATTCTGATATTCACTACTTAAAGTAAACTTTTTAATACTTTTTAAAAAATATGACATTTTAAAGTACACGATCTTGAAATGAAATCAATATTAAAAATAATGCAAAAATATTTAGGGTAGAGACGAATCCATAGATTATCCAGGGGAAGGTTTTCTCTCACCCGACTCTCACCCGAAATTTTTTATTAATTATTTCATTTTGAGTTAGCACATATCTATTCACATCAGTCGATACTTAATAATTTTTTACTGTTTTACTAATGAAAATATTTTGTTTTGAATTGGCTAATTAGTGATGTATTCTATCAAATTTGTCTCTTTCATTTTTAATTGTAAAAAACATACACTTTACTTTTGACTTTGTGCGAGTTTTTTACTTTTACATAAGATATTTTTTTCTTCTAACCAAATAAGTAATTTTTAACTTTTGTTAGTTTGAGCATATAGTAATATTAAGGAATTAAAAAATTTACTTGTAGTAACTATATTGTCCTTTAAAAAAAATGTCTTTAAAAAAATAAATAAAAGTACATGATATATAAAACATAATATTTTTTTTTTTCAGAATGAGATACGAGGAGACATTAAAAAGTTGTAAAAATATCCAAATGAAATTTATTAAATTAAAAATTATTGTAAGCGTCACAACGAAATTGGTGCAGTGACGTTCTTTTCAATACAATAGCAAAATTCTCCCTCACTCTGGTTAGCGCATGGTACATCTCTGGATTGATAAAAACCTTCCTCCTTCGAAAAAAATTCTATGATACGATCGGGTGAATCAGATTACAGGACGAATCGGATCAATCGTTTTTTGTTTTAAACAAGTTATTTTATGATATTAGTTTCCGTGCGTTTCTTCTGCAACGGAAACAATAAGAAAGAGGAAATAAATATAACAGAGAAGCTATCAGGGCTGTGTAACTCGGCAGGACGGAAGTCTATCGGAAGTCTACAAATATGGAAAAAAAGCAGACCTCGGCTCGAATCCTGAAGCATCCTGATATTTTTCTCTTGTTGTTACTTATTTTTTACAAAACAACACTTTTCTATCATGATTCATGGTCAGTCGATGATACAAACGAGAACTCATAAGCGCACGAGAGAGTTTGGAGTTGTATGTAATACATGAAGTCTATTTTTTTCATAGCTGAACTTCTTGCGCGGTCCATCTTTTCTTTCCAACGTGGAGAGAAAAGGAAGAAAGATGAACTCCGTGCAACAACTTTAGTTAAAAAGAACAGATCAACCATCTCATTTTGTAACTTTGCTACGAAAAGGTATGTTGAAACTTATACAAATTATAATGATTCTATACAAATTATAATGATTCTAGTGTGCAGTTTGCTAGATCAGTCTAATAAGTAGTTTAAATAATCTTACTAGCTGTACACTTGTTTTTTGCACTCTGAATATACACACTGAAGTTCCTGAGAGCCCATCCATATTTGTTATCGTAACTTCTGTTAAAATGGATATATTTCAATTAATTTGTTTTTTCAATCGAGGGAGAATTGATTAAGGAACAAGCCCATGTGTACCATAAAAGTCGATAGAACTCTTTTTAATGTTCTTTTTTTTCATGGTTCAAACATATTAAACAAGGCTATGCAAAAAATTAAAAAGGATCTACTTATTTAAATATCATATTTACTCGTCTTGTCATTTTCAATTATATTTTATTCTTTATGAATAAATTTTTAATTACGCAACAAGAAATGATTGTTAATTAGATATTGATGTCGAAATTATCGAATCGATATCGATTTGATATCAACTTGATTTCTCACTAGATATTATTTACTTTTTAATCTATTCATTTTTTTCTGAATAATATTTACTTTTTAAAAATAAGTTTTTTTTTAAATAATGTGTTCTCTATATGAATACTTCTTACACTCATTGTATATAATTAAAATGTAATATTTTACGAACTTTTATGTTTGTCTTAAGCCTTTTAAGAATTTATTCTACATCATTTTTACATCATCGATGCAAAAACACAGTGAGAACTTACGGAGATGTGTTGCCCAGAACGACCAAATCGAAGACGCAGCGATGGCGATCGCTGCGACTTTCGAATCATCAGGTGTTCCAACGGGATGCCGCCAAAGCCGACGTTGTCGAGCGCATTGCGTTGTAGCAAGAGTTTATACAGCTCATGGATATTCTCTGCAGGTGCTTTTTCCGCCATTTCTTCTGTAAACATAAATGTATAGATTCATATACAGAGTGTTAAAAAAATCATTCAGCACTTATACAATACATGCCATATTGAGTGAAGAAGTTTTACTGAATATAGTTGAAGCTCAACCGTTTCTAAGATATACATTCTTGTACATTGGTATCATAACTGACCTATTGATTTCTATCTGTCGCAATGTTCACCATAATTAAAAATTTCGAAAATCAGTAAGTTGACATCAACTAATTATTAATAGGCTATCATACACAGTACTTATCTCAATTTCTCTCTTTTCAGATCATATAGAATGCATATAGAATGCATATAGAAGACAAAAAGTCAGTTATGATTTAATATACAAAATTGTTTATCAATAAGTAATAAAATTATAATAGTAATAATAAAATAATAAGTAATAAAATTGTGTGTTTACATCTCAGAAATAGTTAAACTTTTGATCTATTTTCACTAAGGCTTTTTTACTCAGTGTGATGTGTATCTATCACATAAATGTTGAATAGTTTTTTTAAACAATCTTGTATAACTGCGTGTATACAGGATTAAACATGTGTATATAGGATTAAACATGTGTGTACAGGATTAAACGTTGATATTCCATGGAAAAGAAGATTTAACGAACAGCAGGAAAGACATTTTTTTTGTTTTTTTTGTTTTGTGTATTGGTATCGACACAATTGCAGAGAACAAATTCTTTCTCTGCAGATTATAAGCTTATAAGATAAAGTTTTATAAGATTAAATAATTTTGCTTTGATATATGTGTATCGATTGTGTAATTACTTATAAATATTCATCGCATTTTAACTGTCAATATTAACGATTCCTATTGCGAACGAATCTTAGAATAGTTTTTGATCCTCCTAAAGCGTCAACGAACTAGAAGCTACTTGAGAATTAATGGCACATATTTTAAAAGCGTCAATGGAATCTGTTATCATATTGTCGACAAGTTTTTCGATCGATAGCCGTCACTTTGTCTTACGACAAACAAGAAACTAGTATCTTTTAGCGTTGTTTAAAAGTTGATTTCCGAGATGTGTGCCGAGCGCAACTCTTTTATTTTATAGATACACATATGTCGCATCTCACTTTCAAAAGAATGTAAATCAGACACGTGTGTGATGCACGCGGTCAGTTTTACGGGAAAATAGAGAGAAAGTATGACGTTTTACAAGTACGTTCATTTTATGCGGTATTAAACCACTTTACGATAAGTAGCGTTCTTCGTATGGGCACGTAGGGTCATACGAATTGGTGGGCGTTTATACGGTTACTATCGTATATAACGCGCGTTATAACGATTATTCACTTTTATTCATCCACAAAGTCGTCCAAAAAAAAAAAAAAAAAAACAGAAAAAATACACATATTCTATCGGCGATAGCGATGTTATCTGACATGTCGTTTATCATATACGTAATACATATATATATTTATATCTTGACGTGCACGTATTCAGAATTATTAACGCTTTCAGTATCGGTATCAATTTTTTTTTCAAAAAATAAAGACATTGTGTTTCTATAAGATTTATAGATAGCAGATGTTCTTTGAATGTTTTTGACAACTATGAAACTCGATTATTGTTAGTTGTTCAGTTATAACGCTTGGACAAGGATATTATTTTCTACATACGTATTTGTATTTTACATCTTCACATATTTTTATTTATATAAAATATACACATTATGGATTTAATAATGAATAAAGAAAGAATAAGAATTATCTCTGTTTATAAAGAACGCAAGGAGGAAGGAATTTAGAGGAAAAGTTGGAGGAATTTATGAAGAAAAGGGAAAAGAAGGAAATATAATTATAAATAGGATTTTAATATAAAAATAAGAGAGCTCGGAGGAATGGAAATGGGGGGAGAAAGTGAAGAGATATAACAAAAATAAAACTATAGGATATAGAGATAGAAGCTTTGTAGAATGAATAAAAGATGAAGTTTTGTATCTTTAAAGAAATTTCCTTCCTTTAAAAAAATTATATGTTTTGAATGGAAGAATGTTAGGTTACTAGGAGGATGAATATACATATATAGGAGCGAGAGATAATTTGATTATAGATTACTTAATGATTAATGAAGATGTAAATAATTATAGATTTTAAGGTTGATATAAGAATGAACTCAGATCACTTGCCTTTATGCCTGAAGATCAAGGAGCATAAGGAAGAAGAGAATGATTCGATCACAGAGAGTGGTACACTGGAACAGGAATGGGAAGAAGAAATAATATTTTGGGAGGATTAAGAGATCCAAAAAGAAAACGGAAAAAGAGGAATAAAGGGAAAAAGGAAGAAAAGAATATAGAAGAAAGTTGAGAGAAAATTAAATTAAACAAATTGTTTATGAAGAAAACGGTGAAGAAGAAGATAAAAAGGAAGAAAATGAAACTAAAGCACAAGAACTGATGGAACAGGAGTCGTATTAAAGAGAAGAGGGAAGTTAAGAAAAATGTATTGAAGATGAAAGAGAGAAAAGGTAGAAAGGGAAGATTATTTACAAAAGAAAAGAAAATTTAAGAAGGTACTGAGGAGAAAAAGCAAAGAGAAAAAAGAGAAGAGGAGAAGGAGGAATTAAGGAACCTGAGAGAAGAGAGATAGATATATATAAAAATGTATTGATAAGAAGAGAGGCAGAAGGATGCAGATTAAAAATATAAAGAGGAATGGAGAAATTATTTCAAGAATCTACTGGATGGAGGTAGAAGGAGAGGAAACAGAAGTTAAGAATGGAAGTACAAAACTGGGGGAAGACGAAGAACTGGAGGAAGATAAGGAAGACATTAAGAAAAATGAAGCTTAAGAAAGCGACTGACACCGATGGGATGTTATAAGCAATATGCGGGAAAAGATTTATGGACGAAGCTGGTATTTTTGATGAAGTTGATGTAAAGAAGAATCCGGAAGATTGGAAGAAAAGCATAATAGTTCCTCTATATAAGATCAAGAAAAAGTAACAAATATAGAAGAATATCATTGCTATGCACTGCGTACAAATTATATGAGGAAGTGTTGAAAAATAGATTAGAGAGGAAAGGCAGAAGAAAAAAGAATGATCCCAGAAATTCAAACAGGTTCCAGAAGAGGAAGGTTTGATAATTGATAATATCTTCGTGTTGCTACACATCATACAGAGTATTACAAAGGGAAGGAAGCAGGGAAGGAGAAACCGGGAAGGATCGATATATGATGTTTGTAGAAAGTGACCTTTGATAAGGTAGACGAAAACATGTTACAGGACTGCCTGAGAAAGAAATAAACGCGAGAGTTTGATTAGAAGAATTAAGAGGACTTATGAGGGAACGGAAATAATAAGAATGAAGCTAGAAAATACGAAAAGTTTTAAAATGAGGAAGGACCCTTTAAATTTATTTATTGTTTTAAAATTAATATTGTTTTTTATTTTTCAATTTTGTCCTTTACTGTTCTTTATTTTGACATTACGAGAAATTCTTTTCTAATTAGCGTTAATATTATATCTAATATTATATTGTATTAATGAAGAAAATTTTACGGAAAATATTTTACAG
>Ga0157364_1002579_pt1 | contig 16988 bp, 9 predicted proteins | sample AttsexASBM2_FD_111476 | JGI IMG/M metagenome (GOLD analysis project Ga0157364, IMG submission 111476) | Fungus gardens microbial communities from leaf cutter ant in Ribeirão Preto, State of São Paulo, Brazil - Atta sexdens ASBM2 | ecosystem: Host-associated > Fungi > Mycelium > Unclassified ... | reverse complement strand
GTAAAAAATAAAAGTACAATTTAACTTCTATGATAATAAAATCTCATTAAAGCTCTCACAAGTATGTATGAATTTTTTTAGACTTTTACACAATCTAGAGCAATATAAAAATCTGAAGTTAGACTCAACTCAAGTTGCAGACAAAGGGTGAAAATTTCACATGCATTGTCGACGGAGAATTATCTTAAAATTATTAATTATATCATATTATCCATTTTAGACTTACAAAACTTTCTTCTTTCTATTAAACAAAATTATTATAAAAATAAAAAGTGATAATTTAGGATCTGACAAAATCGTTCATTTTCATTGATCAGCAATTTTAACATAATTTGACAGAATCGATTTCTTCAATTTCATTTTAATAATTTAAATATCATTGCATTACGAAATGCAAATAAAATTTCAAATCATAAAGATTAAATTATTTTTTTTCGCGGCAACAGTTCCGCAGCTAAATTTGTGCTGGAACGAACGTGCGTCATAGAATAATCGTCCAACCACACGAGATAGTGGACGAAGGCGTTATGATGCACTTACCAAGTCTCGCGAAAGTGTACCGTAAATTTGTTCCTCTATAACGAATTTTCTAGGTGGATGTACTTCAAGCGTGTCTTACCGTCGTTGTTGCACTACCGTTCCGCTTCTCTTGGACCTTTAAAGTTTCAATGAAGCCGGAAAAAAGTTGGTCCAGACCCTGGTCTTAAAGCCCTCTCCTTTCATCCCCCGCAAATTACTAAACGCGAGCTAACACTTTCGTCCACCTGCCCCTTCAATTATGTCCCTAATTTCGTGTCGCTTATCCAGTTTCAATTACGGCCATTCGACAATGCCGTCTCCGTGGAACTTATCTGCTATTAATTAAGGCCACTCGATAGAAGGACTGCCTTAATTAAGATCGCATTGGGAAAATTTAATAATCCGATGGTACCGATTAAAAGTTACAAGAAATTATTCACCTGTCCGGCGATATGCTAATAAAATTTAATAAATCGCCCATCAGCACGCGTTATTCCTCTTCTATCGCGTTTCATATTATCGCGCCGGTGTTGAATTTTACATGCATTGTGCCGAATGCAATGCGCTCGTTGTCACTGACATATTACAAACCGATTATCCTTTTTCGCATATGGAAAAGCGTATTATTCAACTACTTCCGGCGCTACCGTTATTATTAATTATCATGTAATCATTATCGATTAAGCTAAAATCTGTTTTTAATGACTACATATGTGTGTATGTGCTTCACAAATTACAACACATACATTTATTTTATGCAAACATTTTCATTCGTTGTGATTACCAGAAAATATTTTATGATAATTACAATTCCACAGTATGCTTAAAGAATATTAATGTTTCATTTCGTTATAATAAAATTTGGGGAAAATTGTATTGTATCGGTCAATGTCATCTTAAAATAATGCCTGTTTCCGACGAGCGCGCGATCCACCGAGAATTGTCGTACAAAAGGGAGCCGAAAAAACGTACGAATCGTATAAAAGCCCACTCTCCTGCCGAAAGCGTGTCCTCAACTTTTCGTTTCTCCGCCTGGTCTCAAGCGAACCGAAAGAAACGCTTTACAATGGGTTCCTGTCTCAGTGTGACGACTCGACCCATTATTTATTAAAGATCCATTCTTTTTATCGGGGGATAGTTTCTCCCTCTGTTTCTGAGAGAGAAGTAGCGGTCCACTCTCTCCATTTTGGGTCACTGGAAAACTTTTGCGAAACGAAGAAAGAGAGAGGGAAAGAGATTGGTTACATCGTCCTCCGGTTGGTAAGATCGTGCTGCCGGATCGTGTGCAAGAAGAAGTGCAGCTGGTAACCGAGAAAGAAACTCACCGATCTGATAAGAGTCTTATTGTCGTTCGGCCGTACCGGTGTGCGGAGGTCTTTAAGACGAATGCTGAACAGGACAGGTCGATTGCATCGCGGAAGCTGTGAAATGATTAAACTCCAGTTAATAATAATGGTTCTTTCGCGAGACATCTTTAGACATTCTATTAAACAAAAATCGGCGCTTTTGAGCAAACTTATATTATACACACACGCACACACACACGCACGCACACACACACGCACGCACGCACGCGCGCGCGCACACACACACACACACACACACACACACATATTAAATGCACATACTAGTATTGTATATTTGAATTATAAATACAAGCAAGTTCGTGAATTCTGAACAAGTCGACTCTCGGATTTTCGATTATTCTTCAACGAGATTTTATGCTATCTGTTCCCATCCGATGGAAATTTTACGAAGTTGCGGAACGATTGGTTACGTCGAGGGATTCGCGTTCTATATGGTTTCAAATGTATATATGAGACGTCGACATGCATCTCCGTATACAAATGCGTTTCGCATCGGGCAGCTGCTACAGAACGGAAGGAGAGCGAGAAGAAGAAACATACCGTCCGATAAGGATCTCATTGTCATGTTACTGATGTGAAGGAACCTTTACCGGCCGGTAGGAGGAGGCCGAGCCAACCGCATCGAGCAAATTGCAACTCTGTCGAAACTATCGGAGCGAGCGGATCGTCCGCTCGGAGAAGAATGCGCGACACGATTGTTAGGGTCTGGTTAGTCCCGGGCACCTTTTCATCACTTACGTTCCTGTGGTGGTATAACCCTCCTCCGCGATGATAACATCTCTGGAACACTGAGCGACATCACGGGTCTCCTCTTTTTCTCCTTGTTAGTACGCCTTTCCTATCTTCTTCTATTCTATCTCATCCCACTCTCCTTGTCTCCTTTCCCTCTCGCATAGTCGCATCAGCTCTATTCGCTTTCGTCTCCCTAGCTCGAAGCGGCCGAGGCTAAATTGTCATTCGATGCCCTGAGAATTCGATTTCCAGTCGAGTTTTGTGGTGACAAGGGTTCGAAGCCGTTCTACGCTCCCCGCTCTTATACATGCCACGGGCCCGGACCTACAATATTGTGAAACATCCTGTATCGCGTGTTCCCTCCTCCCTCATTTCATCATGGCATCCGATCTTCTCTCAGTGTGTCCTTAGATGAAAATTGGAAAACAGGTAGAAATAGATTTATTCGGCCGTTTTGAAATCGCGCTTTCCCGGTTGCGATGAATTTCTTCGAATGAAGCTATAACGACACATACACGCAACACTCATAATTTTTCTTGTGTCGTTAAGATAAATAATATTTCAGATTAAATTAGTAGGCGTTTAAATGGACTATTTTTAAAACGATAACATTCCGAGAAAAATAGATGAGGAAAGAAAAAACGCCGTCAACATTGTGTTAATTTTTTATTAGTCACATTGTTATAAAAGTATGATCGATGATAGATTTATAAAATAAAGCGTAAGATAAAACAAGAAAAATCACGTGTATCGTGCTAACAATAAAAATGCAAAATCATAAAACTCATTTTTCGTGTTTTCTATCGTTAATACCGCAAACGCCAATAAAAGTACTAACGAATAAATACGAACAAATAATGTACGATTTTTTGATACGGTTTGATTTTTAATTCTATATTGTATATTTTGTATTGATCTACGTACACCACGCATATACATATATGTATTTCTATCTATCAGTGTAATATATAATATTATAGAATATATTACACAAAATATAAAGCTTATAGTATGTTAGTATGTAGATTACATTTAAGTTCGTGCAGTACACAGTTTTCTCTTTTACACGTCGCGCATTAGCATATTATGATCGTTAACGTATACTGACATATCGCATCGAAACTTAGCAATCGCTCGCTAAGTTATTTAAAGCATTTAATCCAAATGGAATTTGCATTTTTCACAGCCGGCGCGCGACTAAATCCGTTTCCATCGCGTTACTGCATTTCTAACATCTCTTATTATTATTTTTTCAGGCTGTTTTATGAAAACAGATCTAAATCTGGCAATCAAATTTGCGCTAGCAATGCGATTAATTATTCTTTCTAATATTTTCATATTCTATTCTGGACCCTAATATAGGATATCAAAAAACACTTCGATTCTGAGAAAAGTAGTAATTCGATATCGCGTAAGTTTTTAGTTCCCTACATGCTAACGGGGGATTTCCGTTTGAAATGACACATTCGGAGCGTATAATTCATGCTCATAAAAAACTTCAGCTCTACGTTACAGGAATCTTATGGCTTCGACTAACGTTTTATAGCTTAAACTTACATGGATCTTTTAGGTGTTTTATATTTCATTGGGTGTTGGAGAATAAGAAGGATGGACAAAATTTATATTAATGCGACGATATTTTATGATAGAAAATTTTATTAAGGAACAAATCCAATATTAAACAATAAATGTTCGCAGAGATGGTACATTATGAAAAACATATTTGTACATTATAAAAAATAAATTATGTATTCACTTTGCGCTTTTGTTACTTTGCATATTACTATATGATGTGGGATATCACATGAATATAGTATACGCGCGTATAAAGTTTATATACTTGCTTTAATAAAGTTTATACATTGTAGGCAGCAGCGGTCGTGGTTACCGAAAGAGTAATTATTTGCCTCAAATAAGTTGCGGGGGCTTAGATTTAATCGCGAAGGTTCGACGGAACGCGTTTACGTGAGGCCACTCCAAATCGCGTACCATAATTCCTCTCTTGCAGGGTATCGGCTTTGCGAAAACTGTCTCGAACTCATATCTCTCTCTCTCTCTCTCTCTCTCTCTCTCTCTATCCTTCTCTTCCTTCCGATTTCCGACAGTCTGGAAAGTTCCGGAATTACAGCGGCTATTTTTCTTTTTACGGGTGGCCGGCACAGTACTGTGTGCTCTTCGCGAAGGATTAAAACCCGCCGAATGACCGACTAAAATACCGAAGCTGGTCGTTGCGTTTTACAGACGTCCAAGTAAGTGCATTTGACGCAACTGTGAATCTGCAACGCAATGGTGATTATACAGTCGGATTACTACCCCCCCGTAGCAGGTTTTCTACTTTCTCATACCAACGGAACAACTAAAGCTGTAAATGCAAAATTGAGATTCTAATGAATTTTCTTTCTCCTTGTCCTCTCTCTTTTTCTCTCTCGACTGCGCTGGATTTTAAAATGCGATTAATAGGTACGTCATCCGCATGAGATTACATTAACGTAGATATCGGTGAGAATCCAATAATCTCGATGGAACGTACGATCGATTATTACGCTGAATTAAAAACAGGTGATGCGGAAATATCCGAACGAAAATAAAATCACGTAAACGTTAAGGGAGATACATACCGGCGTGCGCGCGTGCTCGAGACCTCGGATATTTATGAAAATACATGGGAATTTGTGCATCGAAATTTTATGTTATTTCCAGCGGATTTTATTTGTCGTATCGATAAAATCCATAGGTCAGGGGCGCTTCCGTTGATAATAATCCCTTGTTGCCCGACAAACTGCGAGCATTTATTACAAACGACAGTCGTTTAACGATGTCGCCGCTTTTGTTACTGGTTATTACGTGGAACCGTTGTTGAAACTGGTGAATCGAGCTATTAATCCGGCAGAGGAATGCGTTGACGCGTACGCTTGGATTATATTGATCAAAAGAATGAAAGTTTGTTCGACGCTAACATCTGCCCTTTTATATTTCTACTTCGACCATTGTTCCCAGAAAATCTTATGATGGCGTGATTCATGCGCTCTGTTAATTATGATAAAGTTCCGACTAACCTTTCGCATTTCTTTCAGAGGTACACTTAATCAATCAAGTGTTTGCTTGAAACACACCTTTTTATATTAACTCAAAATGAGTGACCGACGGCGACACGTAAATTGTCCGCGGATTAAGACAGTTGACACTGGAAAATATCCTTGTCCAGGGAATTAGAGACTGTCTGATGGAAACTTTGGTGGATACGCCGTTATTCTGCCAGCTGGTGTAAAATTTAAAAGCGTACGTTAAAATAATTTCCGGAGGGACAGTTCCATCGCGGGTACAATTTGCCTCGTTTAGTTTATGCGAATTCCCTTGGGGATATCTCTCATCGGGGACGTGCACATTTTCACATGTCTCGAACAAATACTAATTAAAATAATAAGTTGAAATTGAATGCACGCTAATGAAGAGTCAGTGCATGATTACCGGAACTGAATAGGTCAAGGAAAGTTGGCGATTAAATTCTGTGACAAACGACTTCATCGTTGCGACTTCGCAGGAATGTAAATATTTCACTGCTCGCTCTCGCGTCCAAATAGCTCTTCCTTTCTACAAATTTGACGTCATCATTTTATTCCGATTTTTTAATTTTCAAATAATGTCTACGTATTATCGAATGCTGCAGAAGATTTTCTTCCTGTTCAAAATAATTTTCATTGCATCATTATTCTGTAGAATGTAGTACATGTTAGTGTACTTGTGTAAGGCAGAGAAATCGTTAACAGACAGGAAGTATCCTACGGTAAGGTAAGAACCGTGTGGAACGTAACTGCTACGCTTCTATATAACCTGGTCTCGTTGTTTAGTTAGCAAGCTCTGAAGCTTATCGTGATCTACCGAGTAAAAGAGTTTACTTCCTTCAATTAGCAAGAAAAAATGGCCGACCGATGAAACGTTCTTATTTTTCAAGAATAAGAACTAAAGAATCGAACTACGCGTAAATTATTAAATGCACTCGTTAGTTTAACGCCGATTTAAGGGTTTTTCTCGAAAGATTTTTAAGCCCCGGGAGAGATCTGTTGAAGAGCCGTAACCGCGCACGAGATTCATCGCAGTTGAGGTCACGAAATGGTCCGCTCAGAACGAGCTGACGTTGCGCATTTGCAACTACGTGGACTATGTTGCAGTCGAATTGTCCAAACGTTGAAATTCTCATGCCGCAAAAGAGCAGGCTGCGTTAATAGCCGGCTCTTTCGTGACTATTATTCTATCCGCATCCTTTGCTCTGAAAAGCGGCAGAAAGGGAACTCTGTCGCTTCTTTTCATTGTTGCACTGGAAAAGCAGTCTGGTTGTATTAATAAGAATTCTGAAAATGGATAAATCAGAATTTTCTAATTAAATTTATTATAATTCTAATCGATATGGTTTTTTTCAGAGTTTTTTCTGATTGGTCCATTTCTAACCAGAAATTTTTCTCAATATAAATATAATATTTTTAAATATAATATTATAAATATAATAGTTTTTCAATTTTTATATACTTTATAATAATTGTTGATACAGTAATCAATAATTATAAAGTGAAAGAAAATTTATTATAAAATAAAAGATCATGTTTTTCTGATAGGAATTTCGACATTTCTCACGAATTTTATGATTGATACTATTACATTATTGATGTACTACCATTATTAATACTTTAATTCTTTTTTTTTAATTATTTCTATTTCTACCTCAAACTCTATTGATATCTTAATGATATTTTAATTAACAAAATAAAAAAAATTGAGCCACTAAATCCAACCAAAATTGTTAAAATTAAGATCAAAGTTTATAAAAGGCCGTTTTGTTACAAATTATACCAATGTAACATTCACGATATGGTTCTTTTAAACAATTTTAATAAAACTTTATAAACTATAAGTTTCGTTTATTATTATTGTTCTAGAATAATATTCACATATTGCTTCTCTCAAAATAATAACGTTTAAGATATATTAGCGGATAAAAAGCTCGTGCGTGAAGGATCGAAGGAATCTATACGGGCGGAACGATACGGTGAGAGTAACAAGACTAAGGGCGATAATTAAGACGAACGCTGATTTCGCGATAGCGGTCGAGTCCTCACGAAGAGGACTCACCCGCTCTTTCTCTCTTATATAAGTACGTGACATAACTGTATTCGCTTATGTACGGTCATTGTAGTACACGAGCGTATGCACTTACAAGACACTCAGACTTTGCCGCTTTTGACACTTCCCTCTCGCTTCTTCTCATTTTCTCGCGCTTCCTCTCACTCTAATGTTCCTTCGTCTGGTAGCTACTACGAGCAATGAAGAAGGGGAGAGAGTTCGCTTAGTGTATACGTAGCGGAACAGAGGACACACACAACATCCCAGCATCAGAGAGGAAAGCGAGATGACTCCTCGTGCTTGGAGGAGTCGAGCGCGCCAAGATTTATCGGCCTCTTACCGATACCGAGCCATGCTCAAAATGCTGCAAAACACATCGTTGTTGTGTACGTACATGTGTATACATATATATAAATATATATATATATATGTGTATACACAAGGCCCGAGCCGGATAACGAGGCGCTACCGCCACGGTAAATAGCCCCCGGTCATTTATTAGCTGAATTTATCTTGCCACGCGTCGAATAAAGGGATACCGGACTATGCGCCGTGGTCGTTGTCTTCTCCCTCGGTTTCAACCCTCACCATTCCCTTCGTCTACCACCCACAATTTAGGTGTGCCCCTCCTGCCGAGTTTAATTCCGTCGGTGCTCGGAACCTGTGCCGGGGCTCGAGGATCACCCCGGGCACCTGGTGTGGAACTCGCGCTATCTGCGTGAGACTATCTGGACGGGATTGTCGGCAAATCCGAAAAAATGACAGCAGTGGGATCGGTACGATGCGGTACGGTTGCTTGCACGTACGCGGTGCAGCGTACGCGGGCAGTTAATTAGTTTGTTCAAAGCATATGACGCGATACGGGGTACGTGAGAATTTCCGCGTGAGTGGCTTCGATTGTTCGAAATCGCTGTAAAAGATATGGACTAGACAACTACGATGAATTTACGCCCTAAGGTGTTTGCCTTCTTAATGCGAGTTTGGGAAGATACTTTATCCCCTGGAACGTCGAATTAGCTGCTTTAATCGTTATCTTGTAAACGGTATAATTAATGAGTTACTTAATAATGTCGCAAGTCAAAAGAAACGCTGATGTATATATTATTTTTATCAAAGATCACATTTTCTTTATATATAAGATACTTAAAGCCAGGGTAAAAAGAACAGTCTTTCATTAACGAAAGGTAAAAAATGTTTGGAATACAAAAATTAAATGTCTCGACGAAGTAAACTCTAAAGATATAATGAATAAATCGTTTTTTATCAAAGATATTAAGAGAGCAATAACTGTTAAACATAAGCAATCGAATCTTTTATTTATTACATTGTAAACTACATTTTGTGTGAAAACTAATTCATTTCAATTCATTTCGAGCTCAATTTTCCATATAATTAGTGCAGGGTCCTTTGCAAGAATATGTATAATATATAATTATTTAATTATATCTGCAGGATAATATACAACAGATCGTGAACCGCAAGAGATATAATCGTGATCCGAGGTTTGCATGAGTCAAGCAGCTTCTCGATCGCGACGATGAATGGCGATCGCGAAGTATGACAGTACGCGTTTCGCGCAGTGATTTAGCAGTCCGAGCCATTCGAGCGTGTCGCGAATACAGCATCCCGGAAACCGGGGGCGGGGAGATCGAGGTACTCCGTTCGATCGCAGTCGGTTAACCGAGGACACGTTTCTCTCGTGCCCGCGTCTCGTCCTCTCTCGTCACGTCATTAAGCGCCAGGTGAGCCACGCCGTTGTTGCTAATGCAGCACGGGCATCGAAGCAACGGGGCCACCGTTGGTTGGTAGGTTCAACGACGGATTTATCGCTTTATGGACCGTTGATCGAAACCAACGTCGGTTGTCTTGGCTAGGTCTAAGGTCACCTCCCTCGGACTCCCTCGTCCCGTGTCTGTCGCGCGTTCGCGCCCCTGAGGTTAACTGGCACATTCTTGGAAGTTTTATAATTATTTCTACGGAGGTGAGATCGTTAATCAGTAATTGGACGAGCGGTTCTCACCGAGAAAATAAGGGGAAGCATCCACGGCTTTAGGATTGGTCGCAACGAGCCTATTACGTTGTTAAGAGAGTTTGCTGAGAAACCCTCTCTCTAGAAAGAAGAGATAGGAACCTTTATATTTCCTCATAACGGTGTATTTATTAAGCGACGCTTTATACGATGGAGAAAGATGAGGAACGCACGATGCGCCACACAGTAAATGATTGTGCTAGCTGCACAGTAAACGATTGTATTAGCCGCACTGTCACGCGTTTCTCGCGGTCTTCCGCGAAATTTCTCTTAATTTGTTGACCGTCCAAGCGCTACTTCGATTTACCTCGAGCACAACTTCGAGCAACTTCACCTCGCAATAACTAATAGCTTTCTCAGTATCGGAGAAAGCGGACGATGCATATCCGCAATGTATCCCGTCGGGAATCGGTCTGGAATGTTCCTTTGTTATCGCGCGGCGTGCACTTCGTTGTATAACACAATACGGAAAGGAAACACGCGGACACGTAAATTACACTGATATTCTGCGGGTGACTAACTTTACGGCGCGAAGCATCGTCCTTTCGCGCGAGCGAAATTGCATTCCACAGTTTCCAATTCGTGCAGATAGTCTAATTGACTTGCCAGGTCGGACTTGCTGGAACGAAAGAAGATACCGGGAGAGTCGTGCATGAACTCGTGAGGCCCAAAGTGCGATAATAATGCATCGTTCGCACTAATTAGTATTAACGCACCTGCTGAGAGCAATGAGTTACTGATAATTATTCGATGAACGATCGCACGTCACTCATCGATATGACGCTGATTACAAATAAAGAGAGAGAAAGAACGAGCGAGAAAGAGAGAGAGAGAGAGAGAGACCCGCTTCATGCGGCGATTTTGATTAGCGGAGCGAGCAAGACGTGCGCAATAATTCCTTCAGCGCGCGACCCCGAGGCAAAATTCATTCCAGAACTCACCCCGAGCATGAAAGATTGATTCGGTTAGACCGAGTTTCGCGCACATTACGTTTACATTATGACCCGAGGTACCGCGTTTACCGGAGGTCCAGAAAGCAAGTGGCATAATCGGCAACGCTCACGTAGTATGTGTTCACTCCGATGCTTAATGTCGCGCATAATAATGTGACTCGAGATGGCATAGCTCTTCTCTCCGTCTGTGAATGTATCTTCACATCTTAATTGCGAGAAATAATTATGCGACAATTACGAATGGCAAATTACATCTCCTTATCACGGACTTCAATTACATAAAGGACCTAGATGCTTACTTCAGGAAAAGACTCGTCTTTCATCGTGTTACGTTCCGAACGATGCGCGTCATCCTCTTTGATTCCCTCGGCGCTCAATATATACGCAGCAGCGATTCGTTAAATTTCTATTTTAGTTCTTATTGTTTCTTTCCATTCCATCATCGGAATTCTACTCTCTCGACTACCCCATCTCCAGTAGATGAATCACGATAATTCGATAACGACTGTCAATCAACGATATGCTACCTGAAAAAAGACTCGTTCGTCTGCGTAATAACACTTGCGTGTTACAATGTTTTAAGGAGAATGCCCGGACCGATTTTGGGGATTGGCTCGATGATTGCGCGTACAAGACGTCACGCACGCGTACCTGCTTAACCGCTCCAATTTGCGCTCGGAACAAGGCATTTGCGAGGACTTGACGAACGTTACCACCCCGGAGTACCAATAGCTCCGGGATAACGACAAATGAATCGTGAATAATCATTGGAAATAATAGCAGCAATAATTTATCTCTTTTTAGAAGTTGTCTCTTAGAAAATGTTGATAATATGTAATATATGTATATTGTGTAATAACTTTTTTCACTAAATATTTTATGTGATCATTCCCTTTACATGATTTTAACAAAATATTAATATATTAAAGATATAGTATTGAGCGAGTAAATGTTTAAATATACTAGTAAGCTTTGAATTATGAATGACTGAAGACAAAATAAAACGATGAAACATAATTTAATACATTTTAGATAATTCCTCTACGTGCGGAAAAATTCTATAATTTATTAAATAGTCAAATCTTTAGAAAATATAATTATAATAATTAATTGTACGTAATAATAACGACTTATTGTAAAAAAATTGTTAATGATTACTAGCAATAAAAGTAGATGAGACAACACGATATAAAATTATCATGTCTTATTGATACAAAATATATCATCTGATACGAATCCTTATTAAAATAAAGTTAAATATCGAGCTTGTTATCGACAAGAATGATGACGTCGAACAAGCGCTTACTGCAATTACGCAAGGAATCATGGATTGATAATTATATGGTCGATGGGATGCGACCGCGCAGGTAATCGCGACTACGCGAAACAGTATATCGATTACAGCAATTTCCGGTTGACGAGTGACGACGGATCATTGTCTCGTCCAATCGGAAATCTAGATGCGAGCTTAAACGAACGAAGCAACAAGCCAACAAGCAAGCAAAGCAGCACGGTGCAGATTCGCGTGGCAAACACCCGAAGAACAAGACGAGAAACAGGCGCGTTCGTAAGAAAAGTAGTAAGATCAGAGTACGAACTCACGCATTTACTCACTCGGTCCAATGTTTGATCGCGGATATATTGGCAAAGAGGGCCGAAGGCACGCACGGTGGTCTCGCCGTGTGGTCCTCAGGTCGAGAGGAGTCCGCTGATAGCATTCTCACACACTCTCCTCCTCTTCCTCCTTCTACCAACATCAGCCTGCGCATCTCCTTCATCCTCATCCTCTCTCGTCGTTTTTCCACTTCTCTCTTTCGCTACACGGCTCCTCTTCTCTCACCTCTCTCCTGCTCCTTTTCCCTCGCTTCTTTCACGTCGCCATCCTCGTCTTCCTCTTGCTCGTTTTCTTCCACGACCATCACGAGAGACTTCTGCCTGTACCCGAATGAGCCGCGATTTTTCGCAAACTCTCCCCTTCGCCCCTTCTTCCTCTTGCGCACTCGCGCTTCTTTTCGCTTTCTCGCTCGCGCGCTAGGCTCTTGCCCGGACGTATAACATACAATTACCTGAAGACCAGATTACACGGGGCATGGGAGAGGCTCTCCACGCTCGTTATGCCATCACAAAGCCGCGTTCACATTGGCCCACTTGAGACCAGCTCGAAGACCCGGCGAAGAGGAGAGATGCTGATGCGCCCGGGCCGGAGGGGTCGGAGGGAGGACAGGCCAAGCCTCGCTGCCTTATCGTTTCCTTCTTCGTTGGAATCGGCTTGCTCCGCAAGCCGCCTACCTGGCCGCTTATAGGATACGAGATGCTCTCGCCGTCTCCATATTTTCGGTACGCTCACGATCTATCGACGGACGGACGCTCAACAAGGATAGTTTTTCAAGAATGTGAAAAATGTTGATTTGCTCACACAGTCCACCTTTTGTATGTCATGTATACGCGACGAAATGAGCAGAGATCGAAATTCTCGATGTAGATGAAGAAATGTGTGTTACAAACATCATAGGTTTAGCTTCAACGCCAAGGTTTTTCTGATACAGAATAATTTTAACCCTTTACGGCCGGATGTTGCCGTATATGGACCATTGCGCGCTACTGCTCGCCGGCCGAGCGGTGCCGTATATAGGGAACGTGTAACTTTTTTTATTGCTCTTCCTTTACCGAAGTGTGTGCATGCTTCCGATCTATAATGAACACTTGTTACGTCGTAAAGGAGAGAAAACTACCACTCACAAGATTTGTGTAATTTATAGAGAAACATAGAAAACGTATAGGCGTGCCATGCTAGGATACATATTTAAAAAGATCTTAAATAATTAACGCATTATTTATTAAGAAATATCTAACATTTATCAATACATTTTTTATAAGTGTATATATACATTTATTTATTCTTTAAATTTTTTTTTTGAAATCCCACACAAAATAAGTGAAAATTCAGTTGAATCGATAATGATATTTCACTTTTCATAAGGATGAATATTTGACTTTAATCATATAATGAATGTTTCATTCGGTTGAAGTGAAATATTAGTTATGTTACTAGTATGGGAGCTTTCCCTAAAAAAATAAAGTAACTGGACCTTGTATCAAAAGATCAAAAGAAAGGATTGTAAATCTTAAACTCTCCTTTATCCGAAGGGAAATCATGAAAAAAGAATAATCGGATCTTGCATGATTTTATATATGATGTATACCTACTTAGTTTTGCGGTTTTTTTCTTATCTTTTGATAATAAGTTTAAAATGATGATTAAAAAAAGGAAGCATTTATGAACAAATAAAACAAATATCAAACATTTCAAATATTTACATTACATAGGTGCAATAAAGATTGTAAGAAAAAAATAGCATTTTCATTTTTTAAAAATATTTTTATAAAAAAGAAAGAAACATATCTATTTATTGATAGATCATGTGGATGCATATATCTAAGAAAAAAAGCATATTATCAACATAATATCGATTCAACAAAATACATCGTCGTTACGAAGACGAAACGATAATCAGTATTAACTCATTTACCGAATTTCTTACTAGATGTATGCCTATATATTTCAAACTGTTATAATGACATGAAGCATACAAGATTTACTATTTAATGAAGAATGAAAATATTCACTGCACAACACAGAATGGAAAAATATTCACTGTATATATTAATAAAAAGTCATTTCAATTAACTTGAGCGATTCAATAATTACTCCATTTATCGAGTGAAATTTTGTTCAAGAAACTTAGAGAATATTTATTTAAAAAATTAGACAAAAAGAAATTAGAATATCGACAATGTACATTTTGCATATACGTTTTTTTTTAGCATTTTGTATCTTGAAGTCTGTCTATATGTCTTGCATCAACTTTTCATCAGAGACTGAAACTTTTCGAGTTTCTGAGAGTTCATGCCACGTTCTCTACTCTGTCATCATCCGTCGTGTTAACAAGTTCGAAGTAACGCTTGAGCTCACGTCGATTTGAAAGCACCGCTGACATCTGCCGACGATCATCATCCTCCAAGCATCCTTGCACCTTGCAAGCTGCACCACTTCACACCCTCGAGTGGCTGCCATCAGTGAGACTTTCTACGTCTGCTGTAACCGAGTAACCTAATCTTGTACTATGTTTCATGTCTAGCGTTGACACGGAGTTAAATGTATTCGACATCTTGTTAACGCGTCGTAACAATTATGGGCAAAAATATTTTCGAAATACAAGATGCTTGAAAGAATTGGCACGCCAAGACGGGAAAATAAATTGTGAATGTCTTGAGGAGTGTATAGTAACGCTACTTAACTTTCTTGGATATATCTAGAGAGAGACAGAAGCATACACCATGTCAAGAAGTATTATCTTTATGGCTAATCGCAATAACGCCACGCGCACGTTGCATATTCGGCTTTGAAGTGTTCGACAGTTACTTATTATTTTATATTACGACTGGCGTGTCCATTTGTACGGCATTTTTAGAGGCGGCACTTGGTCTTGTCTGCAGCTAAACGATTTTAAGGTTTTCCATTATGGGTCTTTATGAGACTCCCGTTCCCAGTTAAGGCAATGTCTAACGTTTGTTAAGTTCAAATATATGATTCGTTTGTAACTTTTTTTTCGACTTCGGTTTCAGGAAATGGTTGAGAAGGCACGCAGGTCTTGGTTTGTGAGTCCTAAGCAAGCAATAAGTATCCCGTCACGATTCACAAGGTTGACAGCGTAAATTTCATTGTTCACTTTATTACCTATCCACGGAAATTTGACTTTGAAACTTGTTGACGGAAAGAATCATTGACGAGGGTTTTCAGAATCTGACATCGACAAATTTTCTTGTTCTATACGTATACCTATCTTCAGATGACAACCACCCGGAGTTCTAAAACCGTTGCGATTGATTTGTAGAGGAGATTTATTCGTTACAAATATTGTTTCGTGAAAAAATCTCAAGGTCTCTGTTCGAATTCTCATACTCCCGGACGCAATTAATTTTCGCTCTGCAGGATGCATGAAGGACATGTCGTTCAACGTTAACAAATTAATGCGAAGGAAGAGAAGAGAGGCTTCTAGCCGCCGAGGAGTCTCCGATCTTTATGAAATATTAGGTGTGACGATGTGAAAAGCCACCGCGAATCACCGATAACTATATATCTCAAAAGTCGCGGCTTAAACGTTAATAAATATTAATTATCCATCGAAATTGAAATTTAATAATTATTTTTTCGCGAAATCCCTCCGGACGAATCTTCTGTTCTCATGCAAAACCATGTGTAAATTACAAGCGACGCCCGGGAATAACGGAGAACGTTGACGGGTTAATCTCCCAGGCGCTTTACAGCTCTCTTTCCAAGGCGGCGCCCACCGATCGCCACCATGTTTACGAGTCCGCGTCTCGTCGCGCTGTCTCGAAGCGCTTTCCTCTCGTGATAATTATTATAATCGGCTGTCAGTAGCTCGTTAACTGCACCGCGTGGAACGCGAATGCGTTAAATTAAATTTAAATTTTGGACGATGCCTCGTGTCGCGGATGAAGAACGACCAATTGAGGGATTATCACGTGGGAATGTAATAGAAGGGATGGGAACGAAACATCAACATGTTATCTTGTTTGGAACATCCAAAAACGAAAACGCGTGCGCGTTTTAAGTAGCGAGAACTTGAAAGAACTATATTCTAGAATCTTGGTGGTCCTACGGAGATTGGATGATAATTACCACGTAGTGTACCGCGCAAGATAAGTAGTATTAATGTTGCCCGTGGAAACGATCCCGGGACCCATGCTATTATTATATACGATGGCTCCTCTAGAGCGGTCCACTGCTGCGTAGACTACCTAGCCTATCTTGTTAACCTCAGAAATATGATAGCAAAAAGAAATATGTGCGAGTATCATGGCTTCGTCTCATCGCGATAAATTAAGATCGGTAAATAAGTCTATTATATGTGTATCAGAAAAATACTTAATTGTGTGGTATTAATACAGTTTATTTTGTAATATTGTAATTAAAAAGCTAAATATGCTTTAGCTTCATAAACATTGCTTTTCCTAAACTTCTGTACATTCTTTGTATGATCTTTTTATGATTTTTTACTTATTTTTATAGAGATATTTTATATATATATATATATACATACACACAATATACACAGGATAAATTAAAACTGATAAATATTTTAAAGATATATTCTTTGTAACATTTTAAGAAAAATCTAATACAAAAATGCTGAGGCTAAGATAATTTTCAATTGGAAAGAGATTAAAAATTCTGAATGATAGAGAGAG
>Ga0157364_1002578_pt1 | contig 16989 bp, 6 predicted proteins | sample AttsexASBM2_FD_111476 | JGI IMG/M metagenome (GOLD analysis project Ga0157364, IMG submission 111476) | Fungus gardens microbial communities from leaf cutter ant in Ribeirão Preto, State of São Paulo, Brazil - Atta sexdens ASBM2 | ecosystem: Host-associated > Fungi > Mycelium > Unclassified ... | reverse complement strand
ATATATATATATGTATATACAATAAATTTACAAAAGTCTATGAAAGTCTGTCGCATATGGTTTAAAAAAAATTCTCTTCCTTATTATTAAATAAATTTCCAAAAATAAAAAGCCCTTTAAGGGGATCCTAAAGTAAAATGAATTCTGATGAAATCGCTGTTTTATTAATAAAATGCAACACACCAATACATCTCTGTATAGAGTTGGGAACTAGTTACTTGTAATTAAGTTATAGTTAGAATAACTTTTTTTTTAGTTTTAACTTAATTTTATTCCTTTTTTCCAGCTGTAACTGTAATTTAATTTACATTACTTAAGTTATATTATTTTTAGTAACTAGTAACTATTTTGAGCTACTCTTACAATTATATACTTTTACATTTTACATTTTAAATTTGTTAATTTAATATAATTAGAATCTGAATATATAGTTACGCTATTGCCACTATTGATTGTATAGAAGACAAAGGCCGAGTTAAGAAAATAGTAATTTAATTTGGCTTAATGTCTACTGATTCTCAGCGTAACTTCCAAGCTGCAGACACTGTATATATTAATGCGTGGGTATATTTTAATTCTGAAGAAGGATTTCCAAATCTGTAAAAGTAATATATGCGATATCGTTCTATGGAAATTATTACGTTCAATTAAAATAGACGACCTTAAGATCCCCTTAAATTCTTTTACATTACTATATTTCGACCTCTCATTCACATTTTGTATTTTAATTTCTAGAATAAAAGATAATTTTCTTATTAAATTAAGATATACACATATGTATAAAAAATGGTTCTTATATTCATGAAAATTTCATGATGATAATCGCAGAGAATAAACGAAAATGTGGAGGGTAATCTGATACTGTCTCCTGCTAGTGCGAAAATCGCCCTTACGAGTCTGGTGGAAGGCACGGGTGGTCGAACACGTCACGAGCTTCTTGCAGCTCTGAGATTACCAGCAGAAGAATATATTATAAGGAGAATAGCGGAACGCTCTCTTATACCTCTAAAAGTATATTAGATATATCTTTATTTAAACTTTATTCAAACATCGATAATTGAAATCGGTAATTTTGATATTGTAAATTAAATGATTATTTATTCACGATAACAGAATAAATCAATTTTGAATTTGCATAGAAAATTTATCAAAATTATACCGATCGGTGCGTCTTTTATTTCCGTCAAAAATTTGTCTGACTTTTCTCTTCACGTTATTTTCCAGAGCCAACAAAATGGCACGGAAATCGATGTAGCAACTCGTTTGTGGATCAATCCGGCTCTTGCAGCATCTAATAATTATATGACCGCCTTAAAAACTTATTATGGAACTGATATCCAACAGCTGAATTTCGAGAATACAAATAATGCGGCCAATATCATCAATTCCTGGGTTCGCGAGAACACGCGGAATAACATCAAGACGATCATTCAGCCTGGTATTTAATTTATGTTCTATTAAATATAAGGTAAATGTTCACTTTAGGGGATGCTCCTCCGATGACATTGACCTTGATGTATGTTGTCAAGATCATAATCCTAAATGAACATTTATCGAATATGGCAGAAGATATTCCCTCCTCTTCCTTCCAAACCAGTAATTCGAGCTACGATTTTTTTTGAAGAAACGTTTTCTTCAATTTCGAAGCTAATAATTCTTTCAATTTAATTGCATTTTATCAACGTTGTTTCAGGCACTCTTAGCGCCGATACTCAGATGGTGCTAACTTCGTCTTTGTATTTCAAAGGACGATGGTTGAAATCCTTCGATAAGGACGTTACGCGTGTACGGTGCTTCTATGTTCCTCAAAATGGTTGTCAAGATATTCTTATGATGGAGAGCTCTTCGAAGTATCGATATGGTAATATAGCTTCTCTTGACGCTGATGTGGTAGAAATTCCGTACTCGGTAAGATTCTTAATCATCTATAAGTTAATATTTTGATTAATGCTTTGACATCTATATGAAGAAGAAGAACTATATAGTTCAATGTATATTAACTCTTATGCACCAACTGCGTACCTCAAGCAACGCTATATATAATTATTATTTAGGCAACTTTTTGCTTTTAAACTATAGTAATCTGATAATTAGTTTTTTAATATTTTCGTAAAAAAAAAATTAATCATTCTACTCAAAAATGTTGTATTTCTGATTCCAAGTTTGACTTCTACTCAAAAATGTTGTATTTCTGATTCCAAGTTTGACTCAACAGTGAGTAAAAACATCCTAAACTTTATTTCTATTCGTTTCCCGAGAAATGAGAATTTGAATAAGAAAGAAAATGAATTCAGTTTGTGAATCGCTTAGAGTAAGTAGTTATTTTTGGTACTACATTAAAATTAATTCGAACAATGAAGATTAATAGCATTCAGTATGATTTGATTCCATATTAACTGTTCATCAGTTTTTAATGTAAAATTTCCATATTTATAATAAAAATGCAAACAATTTCAATGTGTTTGTATTTTTGTATTTTAAAATTTGTATTTTTCCTTTCCAGTTTTGCAATTATAAAAAGAATTTCTGATAGATTGATCTTCAGCTATATGAATACAAAAAAAGTTGAGATATCTACATAAACTTAGGATTATTAAGGGGATCCTAAGATGATTCAGTCATATTGTAAATAATATTTATACACACAGATGATACAAGTCATACATATCATTTTAAGCTTGTTTTATGCAATTTAAAATTTGCATAAAAAGACTTTTAGAGGCATATATTTTAGATGTATTAAACGTTTATTGCATATTATTGGGTAATTGTAGCAATAATAATATATCCATTTTTTACAAATAATCTTTAAATAAATTTTTATAGGATTTTTTAGGTTTTATTTTTGTAATAATATACTTGAGTAATAATTATATTGATTTCATATTCATTTTTGAACAGTTAATTTTTTAATAAATATGTATTTTTTAATTTTCGATGTATACTTTTGAATGCATTTATGTACGTAGCATATCTTTTTTTTACTTTTGTAAAGTCTTATTTTATAGGATTTGTTTATATATATAGTTGTTATTTATTCATTTTGTGATAATGTTTTATACGAAAATTATTGCAGATCAATCATCGTCAAAGTAATTTGTTATTTTTATTTAAAGGAAAAAAAATAAAAATTAATGAATTTTACATAATATTCTAAGAAATATAATAAAGCGTAAAATTTATTTTTATTTATTATAGAGAAAATTTTATTTTTTTTAAATCTTTTTGAATGAAGATGTTAAAATAAATATCTCAGAAATTTAATATTTAAATTTTTATTTTTAAGAATAAAATCATATGAAACTGTCATAAAATTAATATTTCAGAACGGTAGGACATCTATGCTGATATTCCTTCCGTCTCATAAAGAGAGCGATCCGTACCTACAGATTCTGTTCAAAGATCTGTCATATGTACCGATGAAAACGCTACTCACTAGTCTCAATGAAACTGAATTGATACTTGCTATTCCGAAATTTAATATCGAGAGTAAATTAGATTTGCGTTCACCCTTAATGCGCGTAAGTATTAATTTATATTCGTTTAATTATATTTAATATACATAAGATTTTACTGTACTGTAATATACATAAAACTTTACTATACTGTACAGGTCTCATTACTGACGATAAATATTTTAAAAATATATTCTTTGTGTAAGATGTGTTTTAAGATGAAAAATTTAATATTAAAACGTCGAGCTAGAATTATAAAAGGAATTCAGCTTTTTTAACTACATATCATCACTATATATTTAAAAAAATTTTTATACATTGGATTTTCCTGTTAGATAATCCTAAATAAGGTCGAAAAACTGTTCGATGAACTTGTGGTTTATTAATTAATATTATACATTATAAAAATTTGTACTCCAAGTACTCTTATCTATATCCTTACTTTTATATTTCATATTATTAATACTAATAATTTGTTAACATATATCACTTATGCTTACAATATGATTAAAAAATTATTTTATTTAATGTTTGCAAAAAAAAATGTAAGAAAAAAAAGCATCTTTATTTCTTTATAATCAATTATATCAAAATTGCATTTTTAAAAATTAATATTGCAAAATTTTAATTGAAAATGAACTTATTTTCTGGAAAATTTTCTCTTTCGAGTTGTGTCATAGCAATGGGCGATACAATTTAAACAATTTTTATCTATTTTTTATAATCGCGTTACAATTATAATTCTTATTAATATAATTGATTGCAGTAGTTAATATTATTCTTATTATTATAAATATCATTAACAGTACTATGTATCAAAAGAGTTGAATAAAACCAAGAAATATGATCTGTTTCAGATGGGTATACAGGATATTTTTAGTTCTGCAGCAAATTTCACTGGAATCGTGTTTAATAAATACTTGCAATTAGCAAATATTATTCAAAATGCTAAGATAGAAGTGGATGAAGAAGGAACCATTGCTGCTGCAGTAACAGGTAATTATCAATAATTTATGACTCCTTCCAATAAATTGTAACTTACGAATTGCTGTGCTAATGCTCATTAAATTGCAGAACTTGAAGTTGTACCACTTATGGCTAACATAGTTTCAACTTTCATAGTAAATAGACCATTTATGTTTGCTATCGTTGATCTGGTAACAAGTGAGACTCTTTTCGCTGGTCGTTTCATGGGTCCTAATGCAGACAACTCTAAAGGCACTATTTAAAAGAAAAACTCAATATTCATCTACAATCAGTTTTGTACTTAAAAAAAGCTTAAAATATAGAGGACTTACATATAATGATGCTGTTTACAAAAATGACGTTTCTGTTATAACTATAGAATAATAGTTTATTCCTTTCTGTATGATACATATAAATGATAAATTGAAATAAATATATGTATATCGATTCGTATCTTATAATATATATATATATATATATATATATATATATATATATATATATATATATAGTATATTACAACAATATATGAAATAAAAATATCATATTCAATTGAATAAATTTGCCAGCATCAATTCATGTATTTTGTTATTTATTTACATATCCAGAGGTAGAATACATCTATTAGATCTCTAACACATATTGTTCCTAAAATTTCCCATTTAATTTTCGTACTTGTGTTTGATGTCCTTCCATTGTTTCTGAAAAAAACAGATTATGCAATCAGTTTTTCTTTCAGTATTTCTTCAGTATTTCTTTCAGATGTCAAAATATAAATCAAAACGTGTCATTTCCAACACCTTGTTGACTTATAATTTAAAATAAATGATGCAAGTTTATTTAGTATTTTCAATATTTTATTTTGCGAAATATCATTAATGTCATAATGAATACTTTTTTCTGTGATATAACCTCACTTTAACTTCCATCAGAGAATTTGATATTCGAGTATCTAATAAGGCTGTGACATCGAATTAAACATAAAGATAATAGAAAGTACAGATGGACACTTACTCCTTTATTAATAGTGTCAAAAATCTTCTCGGAGGCCATATCGAATCCTCTTTCAAATACGAAGGCGGAGGCTAAAACGGCAACTGTGAATCTGGATGTCCGTCTAAAAACGAGATTGTACATTGTGCTACTGAATCCCATTTTTATATTTTAATTTCTGCTATTTGCAGAATCCTCGTTTAAGAAAAGTATGAGGCAATTGGAGCAGAAAGCTGATGTGCAATGTCGGAGTAATTTTTTTACAATTATAGACCTTACAAATAGCAGACCGTTCTGCACACCATAGGTCAGTCACAGGCTAGAGAGTAGAAAGCTAGCCGCTAGAGATAGGCTAGAGCAGGCTAGAGATTTTCTAGGGGTGCGTTCCAAAACTCATATTTGGAACACACTCAGGTAGAGATTGGCCAATACCGACTATTCTGTGATTGGCTCTGTTGATAGCGAATTAAGGTGCTTTTTCATGCTGATGCATGAAAATATAGAGAGTGGCGCCAATGCATGTGCCTGATTGGCTTCGCCATTTATATTCAACTGTTAGTTAGAAAAAGATAAGTTAAAAAAAGAAGAGATTAAAACGAGGAATGCGTCATAAACATGTGCAGGTAATGGCGATTTCCGTATAATTGGCGCCACTCTCTTTATACTCACTTTAGCCGAAGTAGCAAAAGACTGTTTGCAAAGCGTTAAAAAAGCGATTATATACACTTTTTTTAGCGCTTTGTAAGCACTGTGTGCTACTTGGGTGATTAAAGTCGACTAAATATTCCGATAATTCCAATGTCTCCGTAATTATAAATAATTGTTGAATTTAATCTTCTCACTCTACGTACCTGCGAAAACGCTCATTTTTTTAGGTTCTTTCAATGTAGTTTTGTATGAAATTAACGAATCTGACAAAAGAAAGTGTTGTTCTGCCTTGAAAATCGACGTATTGTTAAAATTGATGACTATTCAGGTTAGGAAATCTATTACATCGATGACATAGAAGGACATGAGAATACATAAGTGAGACTGGAATAATTTTTTATTTCAATTACAAATTTTCTGCTTTAAAATGCATTCTCTGTTTCAAGAATACAAATTATTTTCTATGTAATTTTTGTTTCTACAGCAGAGAATTTGTTTTGGTTAGATATTTATTTTCTTTAAAAAACACAAATTCTTTGTTTTAAAAACAAATTTTCTCCTACAAAAAAAATTATATAGAAAATAATTTGTGTTTTTATAAAACGAATCCAACATATATCTGCCAAGGGTACTTCAAACTTTCCTCTACTAACATTTTCATGCATTTGCATACTTCTAAAAGTGTTCTTTCTTAAACCTGCGTCATACATTGCTTGTTTTTCTACTGGATTGCTAACTGAATTAGAATCTTACCACTATAATACTGGTACTGACAACATCACAGCCAGTGGCAAGATTCTAATCCAGCTAGCAATCTAGCAGAAAAACAAGCATTGTGTGCCGCTGGCTTTATTCAAATAATATAAAATTATTTAATTCAAATGAGATAACGAAGAAGTGACTTCCTTATAGATATACATGAGAATGTTAAGATTTGAACAAATATCAATAATCGAACAATTATTAAGTAATGATTCAAAATTGTTTTATGAATTTTGTTAATGACAATTACATTGCGTTACTAAATTTAAATTATGTTGATGACTGATATAATGTCATTTCATACATCAATTAAATATATGATTGCCAATTACGGTCAAAGTTAGATATTTAGAGTAATATATCAATATATATTTTAAATACAATTATCTCAAAACTATATTTATGATTGCGCCCCAATTACTTTCAGACTTTTAACTCAATCTGAGATGCTAATAATTCTCTAAAATTAAATTAAATCCTGTAAAGAACTTATTGCAAAAAATATCTCGACCGGGAATCGAATTCGGATTTCATGTATACTGTTCTAGTCCTTAGAGACTAATGTTTTCACAGATAAAAATATTTTTAGCAATAAGTTCTTTAAAAATCTTAATTTAATTTTGGGGAGGATTATTTTAGTATCTCAGATTATAAGTTTGAATATTTAAATCAGTGTGTAATCAAAGTTCTAAGATAAATGTATATAAAAATATTGATTACTTACTTTAAATGTTTAACTTTAGCAATAATTAACGCTTTCATATTTAAATAACAACACTTTAGGCAAATAAGAAATTGTTAACGCAATAATTAAAGCGTAATAATCTTACAATTAGTTTTAATGTATGTTCTTCACATATGTACACATATGTACATAAGGTTTGCCTTTACCGGGTTCGTTCGTATTTAAAGTTATTTAAAATATATATTAAAAATATTTTTATTAAAAATATATATTAAAAAATATATTTTTAATAAAAAGGATACAAAATGTTGTTTAGTATTCATTATTTTAAATAACTCCTTTCAACCTATTCTTTAATATTTTAAATAAATTTTCGAATCTTAATATTATATTTTTCATTTTAAATAAATTGTATCAATTAGGGGTCGGTTGTATTAAAAACATTTTTTGTTTAAAATATCTATTTTAAATTAAAAAAATAAAGTAGTTAATTAGTATTTAATATTTCAAGAATTTTTTCTGACTTATTTCTTATTTAATATTTTAAATAAGTTTTTGGAATTAAAAATATGATGTTTCGTATTATCTGTACACACAGCTCGTCTATATGTTAGATATTTTAATTGTATTATAAGCGATTATTATAGTTTGTAATTACTTTGTATTACACGAAATCCGTGCAGTGTTTTTTACACAATATTTTTAATAAAAGATCGACAATGTAATAAAGATGTGACGAACAGAATGTTTGACACCAATCTATGCTATAAAGAATTAAATATTAAATAGTTGATATAAAGACTTTGGTATGTGCTTCTGTTTGTGCTATTATTTCATTATCTATTTATTAGAAACAAAATACATATGCGACAAAATCACAGATATACAGGAATTATAAATCACTATTTTATTTTAATTAGCATCATATTATTGACTTGATACTTAAAATTCAACAAATTTCGCATTGCATTGTGAATTTGAATATAATTTATGTATTACTTTTCTCGAATTAAGAATGCGGAATATGACAGAATTCAAAAGTAATTCAAAAATATCGAATCAATATAATATGATGCTAATTAAAATAAAATAGTGATTTATAATTCCTGTATATCTGTGATTCTGCCGCGTATGTATTTTGTTTCTAATAAAAAATAGACAATGAAATAATAGTACAAACAGGAGCACATACCAAAGTCTTTATAGCAACTGAAATATTTAATTCTTTATAGCATAGATTGGTGCCAAACATTCTGTTCATTACATTGTCGATCTTTTATTAAAAATATTGTGTAGAAAACACTGCGCAGATTTCGTGTAATACAAAGTAATTACAAACTAATAATCGCTTATTGTAACACAATTAAAATATCTAAGATATAGACGAGCTGTGTGTACAGATAATACGAAACATCATATTTTTAATTCCAAAAACTTATTTAAAATATTAAATAAGAAATAAGTCAGAAAAAGTTTCTTAAAATGTTAAATATTAAATAACTGCTTTATTTTTTTAATTTAAAATACATATTTTAAATAAAATTATTTTTAATTGTTAAGCTGACTCCTAACTAATACAACTTATTTAAAATAAAAAATATAAAGTCCGAAAATTTATTAAAAATATTAATTAAAGAATAGGTTGAAAAGAGTTATTTAAAATAAGGAATATTAAATAACTCCTTTGTAAGATCGGCAGAGTCGCACGAATTCTTACTCATTAATGTCAGGATACAGTCAGGATGAGTAATAAGAATTAAGATGATTATGAAGAAAGGGCCGAATATATCTTTTAATAGCACAGAGTATTTATACATAAAAAAAGGAATAAATCGCGATAGAGAGAGCTTTTATTTCGTTGTGGCCGTTCTCGAGAGAAAGTTATTGTACAACATGGCGGGTATCTCGACACAATAATAGCTCGAGGTGACCGGAAGAAGATAATTTTATTCCAACATCCTTTTATTAAAAATATATTTTTTAAATAACTTTATTTAAAATATGATCGAACCCGATATATTATATTAGTATATTGATAATTTGATCTTATATTACGTGAAATAAAACAAAATCTAATTAATATTTCGCGGAATTAATGAAATAATTTCGTACAGCCAGGTAGCTGTGTCATGTGCTGCTCTTAATCACATATCTTTTTGAAACATAATTGTGAAAAATGCTAAATAAATATAATACGAACTATTGTACTTATGAATACTCACAATATATGATTACTAGCTCGCGCGATTAATTATTCATAAAAGATTCGAGATGACGTATGTATCATAGAACAGATATATATTTCATTTGGCTTATTCATTTAGAATCAAAACGCGATGGAAAACAAAATTTGTTACGATTTTGCAATAATTACAGATGACACTAGGAATTATTTGAACGATATCATACGAGTCATAAAAAAGGAATGTTAATAAATACTCTCATGCAAATAACGCGATTCCTGCTTTCACAATTAATATAATTTGTATAATTAATTTTTAATTAATTTTTCGTTTTTGTGCATCTTTTTGTGATACGATCCGTATAAAAAATTAGCATAATTTTAGCATAACTGTTTAATAAAAGAAATATTTCGCTTTTTTTTTTATTAATTTTTAGTCCATTTCATTGACCTTAATCTTACAGACACTGTAATAAGAGATTCAGTCTTTTTATCTGCTTTGAATTTATGTCGCAATGATATGTGGTTGATATTCATTTCTAAAAGTTAACCGATAATTGCATAATATACACAACAACTGTACGATATTTTTCAGATGATATTTTCCCTTTCATAGGTGCGACTTTGATGTGTGGGAGAGTTCAGTATCCGGAGGATATACACGAAAAGAACTTTCTTTATCTTAATCCATAAATTTTCGGATCTATCTGAATGATGTATCTAGGTAAATTTTTAGATGTTTAAGTAAAATCATTCTCGTCCTAGAAAAATTCAACGAGAAGCTAACGTACGTTCATTGCCGATTTAATTGAAAATGAACCGCAGCTGATTTGTCACGTCGCGCGTTTGCTTCAGGAGTTCTGTTTAAGTTATTGGACTTAAGTTATTGTCCGCGCGCGATTATAGTATATTATTCGTGTTTTACGCGAGTGTCCTGTATGAGAGGATGTCAACCCAATTCTGAGAGCAGGAGCAGATCTGGAAGAGACATCGAGCACCGGTGGAGCAACTTTGCGGTAAATATTATTTTTTACTTGTATATAATTAATCTTTTTTTTGTTTGTTAAATCATTTTATTTGATAATGATTTAAATATAATTAATCAAAAAAAAAGGAGAGTTACTTAAAAATTATTAAAAAATTTTATACAATTTTATTCTTGTTAAGATCTCCTTTAGAAAATATATAATTATTTTATATATTTATATATTATATATTTTATATTGTTTAATTAAATAATGGATACAAAATTAGATATCTATAAAAATTATATTTTCAAAATTGCATGATTATTTTTCAGAAAACTGCATGTGTTTATATAATAAATGTTTTTTTTAAATAATTATTTCTTTACTATGTTTTAATTTGGATTTTAATTTTTTTATTACAGAATTATCGTTGCGACGTTGCAGATGTAACTCCACTGTTGCGCATCGGGTCGGTAAGTGAATAACGAATTAATTATATTTTTATATGAGGTAACGGATGTGGTAATTTTATTAATATACCATAGATGCATAAATTATATATATGTATTATATATATGTATTAGATATATGTATAAATTTAATAACAATGTATAGATAAATATATGTATAACATTCCACACATATTTTGCCTTAAATAAGGATAAGTTAAAATAGATTATACTTAATCCTGAATATCTCTTATTATGGGATTTATCGTGCATACGAGTTTGATATAGTGTGTAAAATCAATTATGAATACCGGCCGACAAATTGTGTGTCAACTTTCTCTACCAAAGATTTAAGTTCCGGATTTAAGTTTGTCCAGGACACACTGTAAAAGAATAAAGAATGAGTATCTGTAACATTTTGCTAAAATAAAAATAAAAATTAATCGTGTCTTATTAAAAAATTGATGTGACTCGCACCACATCAATTTTTCGACGTTTTAGGCTTGTTCTTTTTCTATACCCTGACTGAACTCCTTGCATTGTTTATCTCCCCAATGTGAGAAAAAAAGAAGGAAAATGAATGACGTGCTGCTAGAAATTTAGTCTTAAAATATAGAAAAAGAACAGATCAGGTTTTTCTTTGCTTTTAAGTTTTAGCACGATTTCGATACAACATGAATCAATTATAGAAAGGTTGACTATATTTTTCGCAATAAGCTCTTTACAAGTTTTAAAATATAATTAAATTTGAGGGAATTATTAAATATTTCAGACGGATTATGTTGACAATCCAGATAGTAATGGCGCGCAATCATATTTCTAAGATAAATTCATTTAAAAGGATACGTTCTGTTAGTTTAATATCTTGATGGTTAAATGGCGCTTCTCGTATTTGGATTATTATTTTAATAGTTTACATAAAATAGAAAATACAATTATATATATTTTCGATGATAAGCCGGCAGGCCGTAGAACATTAAATTAGTCACATACTTACAGCCCGTAGATCGCAGCGGCCTATTACTAATTTACATAATAAGTAATCAAATTGTGTTCTTTATAATAAATTATATTTAAATAATGATCTAGTAACTAGTTCGATCTGCAATTCATTATAATGTCTCTATTGTCCATTGTGCTGCGTCTATGTGTGCATCCTGCTTGTTTCGTCAGTATTAAATATGTATTTAGTATGCTCAAGATGAGTCAACTGACGTCGACTGCGATGTCTTAATCCATTGACAATTAGTTGTGTCAGCGCGTTTCCATCGGCCTCTTTTAACTGATTTGAAAGTTCATTTATGACTGCAGTTGTAATTTTAATATTTTATACTTTGTTGGTACATTTGTAATTTGTAATATCATTTGTAACCATTTGTAATATCATTTTTCAAGGAATTTTGGGGAAAAATAAAAGAAAAATGAAACAGGAAATGGAATGAATTCCGATTAGAATTATTTTTTCTACAAATTACAATAGAAATCTAGAAAATAATTGAATTCTGATTGGAATTTATTCTAAATAATTTCATAATGCGTACTTATGGGAAATGTCGGAATAAATTCCGATCGGAATTATTCAATTCTCTAAATTTTTAGTATGATTTTTTTAGAGAAAACGGAATAATTTCGATCGTACTTTATTCCGACATATTCCGTAATAGGTATCTAGGATGCGTATCAACAACACTCGTATATTTCTATAACAAACATCTTTATTTTACACAATCCTGTGTGAACTTACAACAAAAGATATTTTGCAATAATAACAACTATACGCCCGGTAAAAATAATCTATAATATAATCAAATAATCTATATAACAATATACAAAAAAATTGCGATTACTTAATATTCTAATAAATACACACACGGAAAAAAGAGATTTATTAAAACTAAAAACTTCACTAATTCAGCGAATTTATGAGCATAATACCCGATAGTTTGTTTTTTTATGTTAAAGCAGCAAAGTTGTATATCTGAATAAAATTAGCAATTATAGGTAATCATATTTAAATAACACAGAAAATTAATGTAGAAAAGGTAATTACCTTTTATGAAAATCAATCCAATATATAAATCAAAATTTTTAATAAAATATGTTAACTAAAATGATGTATTTTGCTTTGTAATGAAGGAAACTTGTTACATTAGCAATTTTCATTGTAGCAAAGAATTAGCTGAATTAGCAATGATAATTGTTTATACATATAATTTTTTTGTTATATCACTAAATTTTTTTAGTTATATAGATATTGAGGTCGCGCAGCAAACTATGTACATAGCCTTGCTAAATCACTCAATCTATTTTTTTTTCGTGTAATTTTATGTATTATTATTGTACATGTAATTATATTTGGGTAGTTTCTTCTAATTTGTTTCAAACTTTACTTTTTATGAAGAAAACAGAGTGAAAATTATTCTTCTGTAATTATTCCTTAATTTTACTTATTATTTCCCGTATATGCAAACAGAATTTATACAAAAGGAAACATATTTGGACACATTTTATGTATATAATTTTGTGTGTACGTGTGTGTTTATATATGTGTGTTTATATTCATACGTAGACTTTTTATCGGGTGATACTATCAAAACGCATATTCGCACATCTCTCTAATCCCTTCGCAAATCCCTTCTGTGCCCACCGATTGTATTTGAATTGAAACTCAATTATTACACGCATGTCTAAAAATAGGCGTGAACAAAGAACTAGAAAAAATATTAGGAACGATTATTTTAACCTTTTTATTTGCAGTTGTTGAATAAATGACGTAAATATGGTTGTTTAATTAATTCGCGATTACCTTTTTTATTCTTACGCAAATATTTCAGAGAACAGAAATTCGAAAGGAATTGCTGTGCAACTGTTGAATGTCTGGCCCATTAGCTCAGTTGGTTAGAGCGTCGTGCTAATAACGCGAAGGTCGCGGGTTCGATCCCCTCATGGGCCAAACTTATTTTTTTATTCCGATCTCTGTCACGATTTTTATGTGTAATTTTAACAATTAATCTCGGTAATATTAAAAAGTGAAAATATAAATAATAAGCCGTTCCTGATAGAAAAAATATTAACGATGCTCTTCGATTCAATGATATTGAGGAACGTGAGAGTGCAAACTAAATATCTAATACTATTCTTCGACAGAATTGAATGTTCGATTCTTTTATCTATTTATAACTTTGCTCATTAATCACCGATAAAATTTTGTTTTACAGATAAATTGACGGTCATTGTGGCGCTTCGAAATTTATAGATCTTATTCTGCAATCCTTAAATGATATTATTATTTTTATCACATCTTTTCTTTTTTATAAATGATAATTGTCATTCATTAACAATAAAATAGTCATAAAATAGTTATAAAATTGTCACAAACTCAGTACTACTCTAACAGTTATTGAGTTTACGACAAAGAGTGTATAGGTGTTGTTATAGGATTAATGTTCTGATGAAAAAAATTTTCTCATAATATCTCGCAATATTTTAAAATGTTTATCATATTTATTTTAAATTTATGAAAACTTCTGAAAAAGTATCTTGAACTTTTTCAGATTTTATAAATTTTTCCACAAATTAAAATATAAAATAAGAAATTTTAGAATATATTTCAAAATTTATATATTTACAAAATATTATAAAAATATGTAGACTTTTTTAACATTTCTGAAAAGTATTCCAATTTGTATAAAAAATATGAGAAATTTTTTAAAAAGTTATAAAATCATACAGAAATTCTGAAATTTATATAGAAATTTTGAAAAATTCTGCAGAATTTTAGTTGTAAAAAAATTTTCTCCAGATGGAATAAAAAAATTATATAGAATATTTTTTAAGTCTTTTTTAAAGTCTGCTCACGAAATGATGTAGCACTATATCTGATCAAAAATTGAGTTGAAAAGTTCTCTACAATCTTGCAATTTTTGCAATGGTTGACGAAATATTAATTTTTAAAAATTGCTGAATAAACGCGTATCCGGCCGGCCAACAATTAACTTCATATTATGAAAATTGTAAAATGTATGATAGAGGATTTTTCGACTCAGTTTTTATCAGGAATAGTGTTATATGATTCATGGGTGAACTTTTTATATGTATATATATATATGTAAGAAATTTGAAGACAATATTATTGCAACTTGAAATTTCATGAAAAATTAAGTATAATAAAAGTGTAAGTCATTTTTTTCTTAGTGAAGTAATTTTTTAAGTATGAATATTTTAAAGTTTGACTAATGATAAGTGTTGTTAAAAAGTCGTCACATATTATGCGCGTGCAATGATAGATACTAAATAAAACATTACTGCTATATGCATACTATCACATGGATAAATGACTTTTTAATTAATGTTTATGATTTAAAAATTAAGAGGATGAGCGGAAAAAAGGCACAATTCTATTTAGGCCCTTTTTCTGGCAATTAGCTTTTTCATGTAATATTGATTGTAATACAGAAGTATTGTAACATATAACTTCTTAAAGACATTACATAAATTCATTTAATATTGTACTCATTTGTATATATAATAAAAAATTTGTATATATAATAAAAAAATAGCAAGTTATTTTAATTTGTATTAATATCAAGATTTTGTAAGTAAGTTAAGTTTTTATTCCGTTCATCTCTTCACTTATTATGGTTATGTGGGAAAGTCTCGTCGACATTAGACACGCGTTAAACGTGATACGAGAAGTCGGATGTATTCGTAACGATCTCATTGTCGATCCCATATCTGTCGCATCGATCGTAGTAAATTGTCACTTCGCGCAATACGTACTGTCTCTTGCATGTGCCATGAAAAAATTGCAGCCGAAATGCAAAGTGATTCTCGAGATAATAAGAAGATTTATCTGAAGAGAGATGAAGGTATGCGATACGGAAAATTTATTACAGGAGGAAAATCGGAGAAGAAAGTTGCAGTAGGGAAATCAGAAGCAAGTTCTTAACGCCTTCTAGAATAGGAGAAAGAATAATGTTGAAATAAATATTTAATATTAACGAACGATATTTCAAATATTATCGAAAGATTCTTCTTAATTTCTTTGTTACACGTTATGGAACCTCCCTTCTGTAACATTTCTTCCGTCTTGGCTCTATTTTAATTTTTTCCTTTTAATAATCTTTAATTTTTCGTTAATCATTTAATATTTCTGTTGCAGCTTCTTCACGGCACGTACAAGAGATATTGCGTTTTTTTTTCGGAATTTCTTCTTTGAATCGAAATTTACTTACATATGGGATACAGTCCGATATGTGAGATCATTGCAATACTCATTCTCGTCACGTTTATCGGTTTGTGGAGCTTGCCTCGTGAGACTAGCATCTAACATCTAGCAAACCAATAAGCCGATGTATTAACCACGATTAATGCACAAGGGATGCGGGCAATACCGTCCCAGAAAGTGGATTGCCTCGCGTCGCGTCTATCAGCCGCGTAATTTACGCACTTGGTGTGACACAAACATTGGTCAAAAAACACAAACTTTAAACGTTTATACTTAAAAAAGAACTTTACGGAAAAAATGGTGTACAATTTTATTATTTAATTTTTCACGAAGTTTTACGCTGCAATAATATTATCCTCGAATTTTGAGACACCCTGTATATACATAATTGTTTGTTTTTTTGCAAAGTAAAGTTTAAAAAAAAGTAGCCAGAAAAGAGCAATACTGTGGTATAAATGTAAACAAATTTTTTTATTAATTAATTTACTAATACAAAAAATAACGTTTTCGATCTTTACTTAGTCTTCATCAATTCTTACATGTAACAAAATGAAGCCTTTAACCCAAAATAAAAAAATATTCTACATTACGCATTGTAAAACCAGCGTTTAATAAAAAAATAAGAAATATATATGTGTGTATGTGTGTATATAT
>Ga0157364_1002577_pt1 | contig 16997 bp, 12 predicted proteins | sample AttsexASBM2_FD_111476 | JGI IMG/M metagenome (GOLD analysis project Ga0157364, IMG submission 111476) | Fungus gardens microbial communities from leaf cutter ant in Ribeirão Preto, State of São Paulo, Brazil - Atta sexdens ASBM2 | ecosystem: Host-associated > Fungi > Mycelium > Unclassified ... | reverse complement strand
TACTTATTTAAATAACATGATCACGTTATGTTAAATTAACATTCGATTTCACATTATGTTAAAAAGTTCAACACAAAAGTTTAACAAGGACTTGAGTGAACCGTTTCCAACGCAAATACGAAATGTTTTTACTGTTATCCTTGAACACCTTATACAAGGATACAATCATTAAACGTCTGTTTTTTTTTTATCTTGTTACAGTCAAAGTGAGGCACATTGAAAGCAATGTGCTCTTCGTATTTGTTTTATTTAATATATCTAATATAGCTATTAAAAATAAGAAATAAAAAATAAAAAAATTAAAAAAAATTGTTTAAAAGTTTGTTGACTAGGCTAATTTGACAATGTTAAAATTGATATTAGAAAAATGACTCGCGTTGCTTCCTAGGGCATATTAATATAATTGGAATAAATAATACGTGTAAAAAATTAATTGACGTTGCGACATTGCGACTGACAGCTGTACAACGTATACGTTAATACTGCGAGTGCGATGGAAGTCCAATGGATAGACACGTCCGTTTTTATAATAGTTAGCGTTATCGATTTGGATTATAATGGAGTGTGGAGGGAAATATTGCCCTGCGACCATAGCGTTGTGCCCCGGTTTAAAAGGTGGCACACGCATACAGCGGTATATGTGTACACTCTTCGCTGTGTTATTGCTGCACCAGTACATGCGCCCGCGTACGCTCGTATCGTCTTTCTAATGCACGATAGTCGTCGAACATGGTCTTTATGCGCGAACAAACGAAGATAATCTCGTTTTACGCACGGAGGACTGCACTAATGAGGGGCACCGTCCTTTGTCATACTAATCAGGCACTCTTGCACATCTTCGTATCTCCCGCGTGTGTTTTTAAACCAGTACTCCGAGTTACAATAGGATTATTCCTGCTTATAGAAATGTGAATTTTATTGTCGAATCTACTTGTCACTTGCAAAGAATTTTTAATGTGAAAAAATGGTGAAATATTTTTTTATATTAGTTACTCATAATTTACATTATAGAATTCTCTAGCTATAAGCAAGAATTGCGCATCGCATTTGTTGAGGTAATTGTTCGAAGAGACACCATATTACATTACATCCAAGCGTTATATAATTTCTTGTGCCAATAATGCTTCTTCATTACTATGCCTCCCTTCTATTGCTGACAAAGGAGAGCCTTACTGACATGATTATCGCGAAACAATGGACGTACTTAGAAGTGAGAGCAGAGGATGATATAGATAATATACAACGTAAGACAAATATGCAGATTGGGAAAGAGACCTCGCGGCGAAAGAACGTTACTATGTGAGAATCTTTGAAGCGTTATCTAACTAGTTCGCGGGTCTAAGGGGATGAGTATGTGTGCCTAACGAGCTACGGAGACGAGGGATGAGCACGTGGATGGGGCCGCGAGTCGAGAATGAGGAGGGGGAATTATTAATCATGGCTGGGATTTCATAAAGCTCCGCTTAAGCTGTGCACAGTGCATCGTTTATTACCTGCTTCTCCGTGGGGGCTTTGCACAGCTCGGAAATACACCGGGTACGGTCTTCTGCTTTGAGCTTGCTTTCGCGTTGCCGAGTAGGTCTCCGTGGTGATCTTGCCGCGAACGTTGCCACGTTTGCCGTACGCTGGCAGTCTTTCCGAAAATTGAAAGTCATCGTGCAAAGAGGGTAAGCAACACGCCGCACCGACCGACCCCCGTGCGATTAAGCACATCCACGAAATATTGGGGTGGGAATTCAGCTTACGGTTTAGACAGACAGCGGGTTGCCCGGGGCAAACTTTGAGGGCTTATTTCCGGAGACGTCGAGCCGTTTCCCCACCGAGATTCGTGTCTTTGCTCGTGAGTCTCTCGCGTCACCCGCGATTGTGATATCACGTGAATCCACTGCGCGATCCCTTTAACAGCCGGATATCGCGACGACCTCCTCGAGCATGCAGAAATAATGTTTAAAGGCCGCGTCTCTCCGAATACCGTTCACCAAGCGTTCGTGCTAAAAAGAATGTCACAGACAACGTCACGGTGAACATAATCCTACTACGGTTCTTTGTCGTTCAGTCATTCCCCGTTTTCTTTGCGATTCAATCTTCTTTCTTCTCTCCTCACTTTGTGTTTTTTTTTTACTCGGCTTTCAACCGCCAAGTCTCTGTTCGCGTTTCGAGTAAGTTTTTCAACAATAGAAATCTACGCGAACCAACACCGTGCACCATACGGCCGCGTGTACGTGACACGCAAGGGGTGCGCGATCAAGGAGGGTAGTTCTCCCTGTAAACTAAGTAGCGACGCCCGAATCGTACGAGGGGTCAGCTTGAGGCGCACTAAGAAGGGATTATCCGAGCTGGCATTCGGTAATTGCTACTAGCAATTTACCGGAGTAAATCCCCATTAACTGCGCCGACGAACCGAGCGGACGGACGTTCATGTTCCTCCGTGCTGCGTGAGACACGTCTCCGTGCGTGTAAGATGGATTTGCCTGCACAAGATTGACGCAAGCGCTATTTTAGCTGAGCTTCAAAGAGAACTTAATGATATTGTTGATGATGTGATTTTGTGGAGGCATCAAATATTTTTAGTTTGTTAATAAACGTGTACTCGACAACATAAAGCTTTTGGAAATCCATCATATGTCTTCTCTTCCTTAAAAATTAAAAATAAAGTTTGTAATAAGTTTATATAAAACAAATTTGAAGGGATAGAACTTGAATAATAGTGAAATTCATTCATTACAAGCTTATTATTTTGGTGATGTAATGTCCATTTGTAGTTCCGATTTTTATATTTATATTATTACAATGAGAAAGTTTTTCTGATTGAAAATAAACAAATTGAAGGAAGCTTTTGATTATATTATATTATTCCAGAATTCTGATTATCTTAACTGGAATTATAATAAATTTAAGCAGAAAGTTCTGACTTGTTCTGATTTTCAATCAGAATCCCAATTAATGTATTCTTTTTATAGTGCAGAAGATGGAAAATAATATCTAATACTAGGTAAATGTCAGAAATGATTCTCAATTGGAATGTACATTTTGATTCTCTCGATTTACTCGAGCGGTAGCTGATTTATTGAACCAGGATGAAGAGTCTCTGAAACACTTTTGCACAGGAGACTAATACGATAGGTAACGTGACGTTAAGTCGAAATCACGCAGGCCGTATCTTCTACGATGCTTGGGTCGTAACTGCTCTTCAGAAACGTGAAGGTATCGGAGTTAGGTTATAGGCCGTCAGATTACGATCCATTCCCCAATTCCCATTTGTCCCTCGGTGAGAAGCGTAGCTGCGTGAAGAAAATCGCGAGCTGACGGCGGGATGAAGGGATGGCGCGGCTGGGACTCTGAGTCTCTGCATCTGGGGAAATGTGCCGAGATTACGGATCCAATTCCAATAAAGTTTAGCACGTGAGCCGACTGACTGCGGGCCAATTATTATTTAACCGGCGCACCTTGCTCCACCCTTGTGTCCGAAGAGAGGACACTTTGGGTCTTATTCGCGAAGATCTTCCGAGACGTGTCGCGAAAGAAAGTGCTTCCAACAGTCCCGATTTATATCTTTCGTTCGGTCGTCGAGATGGAAATCTTCGCTGTCTTCATCGAGACGGAATACCGCGACGGATTTCTAGGGTGGACCAGTCTTGATACAATTAAAACGTAATTTTATTTGATGCTGAAACTTTTCGCGGGCCTTTGGCACGAAGTTCCCCGGATAAAATTGATATACTCTTCGTTAAAGTGAACATAATTAATCCCCGACGGGTAATTATTTCGAAAGTTCGTTAAGGTTAGCTCATACGTCGGTGCGGCGGAATGTTCTTTTGATCATCTCTGGTAATAGCAGCAAAGAGACGAGTGGGTTTTTAATCTTCCCTTTTATAATAGCAGCATGCCTTTAATTTAATCGATTTTCTCGTTATAACATTTTGTTACTTATATACAACGCATTTTTATACGTAATATTTTATATAAGAGAAAAGTAAGGCTGAAAAATGCGATTATTATCTTCTTAAACTGTTAAAATTTATTTGTTAATTTTCATTTCGTTTTTGCAAATAAAATTGTGAAAAAATTGCAATGAGCAAACTCATTTCTAGCTTTATTCAGCTATCTCACACACAAAAAATATGACGACCATTATGATGTTACTGCGGACCGTTTTTTTTGCGTGTGAGTATATATTTAAAATGACTCTTATTATTCTTATACATTTACAATACTGGATCTGTACTGAATAGATACGATTGTGAGTGGACCTTTTTCCTGTACCTTTTTCCTGTACGAATTTTTTATGATATTAATCGTTGCACTTCTTTTTGGTGCATGTTAATTAGCTTATGATTGTGATCAGCAATTAATGTTGCTTTGAATACAAAAGCGAGAATATCCTCTAATACGTGACGACACAAAAGGTTTAGTTAAAAACACATCCACGGGTTTGCGGTTTCGCGAATGACATTAAACATTCACGGCTTCCTGCTCCTGAAATTGCAGGCGTACCTAATCTCTCGGAACATAATCTCTCAGAGAGACGGAAATCAAGCAAGTAGAATCATCCAATCCCTCGCTTTGCGATCTCTTCTTCTGCATTCTCTCTCTCTCTCTCTTTCTCTCTCTCTCTCTCTCTCTCTCCCTTTTTCTTTACTTACCCCTTTGTAATCGCAAGAAGTGCATCGTCTATTTGTAATGAACCTCTTGGGGTTGTAGCATTAGGTTAGTCGAGGATAAACGCAAATATCTTGAGTTTTTCTTTCAGATGTCATGTCGCGTTGATGTTAGTCGGTGTACTCCTGCATGAGAAAACTAAGATCGATTTCTCAAGGTGTCATATTTCTCGAGAGTTTTACATAATGAACTGCATAATATTTCTCATAGTACATTATGGATCCATGCATTAGAAACGGAAAGCGCATTACGGGAAATGTTACGATGCATCTCATGTAATCTGGTATTTTTTTATATGACATTTTGAAGGCTACGTTATTAATGCGACATGCAGTATGATGGAACCGTTTCCGCATTCAAAAGCGTGTTGTAGAAACGTTATTCTCCTGACACGCTAATTCGACGGGTTTACCGGTTTGGCGGTATTTAATGTTGCGTTGTCGCGACGGCAAAAGTGGCAAACTGCATGCATTAAAATTACGCCGCTCAAAATATAACTGCGAGCGTTAAATGATGCGAATTTTCGCGAGTAGTTATTTATTAAAGGTTATAATTTATTAGCGACTGAGATTACTCTAATTCTTTGCGTTATAATGTCGAAAGCAAAAGCTTATGATTAATTTTTTTTTTAATGTAGATAATTTTTTTCGACAAGTTATTTATACACATTGCGAGAAAAACTCGTCCCAATAAAATTATTTTATGCGGTACACTAATTTCTTCTCCTCTAATGTTTTCAAATGACGATTGATTTCTTGCTCGGGAAATGAAGACGCATATTCAAGAAGCATAAACAGCGAGCGAGTGAAAACGAAGAAAACCTGTAAAACACGCGACATACGGCGACGTGTATCGATTGGGCCGCGGAGTTAGCTCCCTGTTGCACGAAGACCAAATGACGGCATATTATTTCCCACTTACCCCCCCGTTACGTCAGTAAAGAATACGGGAACACGACGTGAAATCGCTCGCGTGTGGCATGAATCATCATTCATTTCGTGTTACCAGCGACGTCGGAGTACGTGTCGGTGTGCTATGCACCTGCAGAAATGCACGCGGATATGCGTGAGTCCACGCAAACGCCGCAACGACGCCGGACTTTTATCTCTACAGAATCGGTTTACATGACCGGCATCTGATAAGTCGAGCCCAGGCACAGCGGGATACCCCTTATTTACTCCCTTTACGTCCCCTCGTCTACTTGCGTTTGTATACCTTCTGTACGTTTGTCAAGACACTGAGACGGGAGTATGCGAGATGTCACGTGTTATCATGATAATCTTCGAAATTTCAGGGTTAAGATTCATCGGAATTTTTTGCTTCCTTTCTATATCGATCGTGCCACGTAATACTTTTTATTCTTTTCACACGTAATTAGTTACGCATAATTAATTGGAGTACAGTAATAGTTATAATTTCAATAGACAATATAATTTATTATATTGTCATTAAATATATATTTTTTTCTTATTTTAAAAATCACACAGCTAAAAAAGATATGAATTATTGTCATGAATGAGGGTTAGGTAAAGATTATTTTAAAAAATTATAAAAATGACATTTATCCATGTTTTTTCTAAGACAATCTAAGAATATATTTTTTGTCAGTATTATTTGATTTATCAATTATTTTCTGTTAAGTTAAAAAATAATAGACTTTCTGAAAAATTCAATTTTTTGAATTACACTTTTGACGTAAAAGAACGATATTATTGAATTTGAAGGTAATTAAGTACATTGAAAGAAAAGATTGGCTGTTGTATTAGATGGTAAAATATGGCATAGCATTTTTAATTGACTGCAATAGCCAATTGAAAATGCTATGCTATATTCAATCATTTCTTTCAATGTATATTTGAAGAAAAAGACATGAGTCTTGTTTTTATTTAAAACAATTTTGAAAAATCTCGATCGTCGAGCGTGGCATTGTCCAACAGACGTTATCATGCCCTCAAAATTCAGTTGCACACGTTTCACACATTAATGTCGTTAAACGATGACAGAATCGAGGAAGAGATCATACTTACGGATAGGGTGAAAATGGCAAATCATGATATTTAAGTGGCAATCATTACCCCCTGATGGCGTTGAAGCCTCGTCGAGCGGGTCTGGCCACGCAGAGCACATCTTCGATAGATACCTGTCAAGGAATTGCCATACCGAGGATGCATACTTTTTACAGAGCTTTCTCCGCTTTTCTCGGAGGTACTCGGAGATCCCGGTATTACAATGACAAAGTGGCGTGTCGTGCTGGTGGGATATAGCTGAAACGCGGGAGAGGGAGGAGAGGGAGAGGGGAAGGTGCACGAAAGAGTTTGTCGATTATACGTGGCATGGATATCAAACAAATTGAGTGCGGATCCACTCGTTCGCTCGTTTATAATGACATCAACGCGTCTATCTGGATGCGCGTGAACGCGCTGTCATCAAACGCACGCGTGCGTGCATGCGTGCGGTCGACACATTTCACGCGATTTCGCGACGAGTATGCACGCGTGCGAGTGAACGTCGACGCGTTGCGCAAAAACCGTTGTCATTAATGACGTAACGGCACAATAGAACAAAGCGGTCAATGCAAATTCTCTCTACTTTCTCCCTCGCTCGCTTCTCGCCTTTTCTGTCAATTTCGTGTTTTTTGCGGATATCTAAACGTATCGCCGATACGATGGCGTGTATTGTTCTCTTTCAGCTGCTATCACAGCTGTGTTATTCGATATAAAAAAAAAAAAGGACAACACGTGCGTATATTGTTCGTAATTCAACATTTCCGCATATGGTGAATCATAATGTACTCAGATATGAATCCTGTTGACACAATTGCAAACAGCGACTGCTGTCGGTATTACGGGAGGATTGTACTAGGACTCTCTCTCTCTCTCTCTCTCTCTCTCTCTCTCTCTGTCTCTCGTATATCTCCGAAATTAATTAAACTGAACAAATTCATTAAACGACATGTCGTTCATGATGTTTTGTTTAATTTATCAGGGTGTGAGATTTCATTTATATCTTGATGGAGTGACTAGTATTTAGAATATTATTTTAATCATTGCGTATTTAATCTTTCGTGAGGATATACCAATTAACTTTTATAAAATCTCATGCCGATGAATCGAAATCAATGAAAAAAAGTATGATTGGATGGAATTGCGCGGTGCATCGTGTAACAATATTACTTTGGAAATCGAATGAGATCATCATAAATCTTGTTGCTTTAAATAAATGCCTCTATCTGTTCGTATCTATTTCGATCGCCATTGATGTTTCCAGGGAAATCGGAATAGCGTTTCACGCTTCTCCATTTCGCTAGGCGTTGCGGAACGATGGGTTTCGGTTAGCAATCCGGCGAAGCGGATTTCGCCGGGTATAGGCAGGCGCCGAAAGATCTCCTCGGCGTCGCGACGACACCGCTCGCGAGCACGAAACCGATGATTAATGACCGTGCCTTTGATATATCGCTGTCATTTTTCACGCATAGATGGGATCCGTTGATATTCCCTTTGCCGCGCCACAACGCACTCACACCGAGAGTCGTGCATTTTCCAGAGACGGGCACAGCAAAAACTCGACAACTGCATTATTATACCATGAGAAGGGGACGCGAGAGTGAGAGAGAGTGAGTGAGTGAGTGAGTGAGTGAGTGAGTGAGTGAGTGAGTGAGTGAGTGAGTGAGTGAGTGAGTGAGTGAGTGAGTGAGAGAGAGAGAGAGAGAGAGAGAGAGAGACATAGAAAGGGGAATGGAAATCTGCCGTTACAGATACGAGTTTTGGTGATACGCAAAAAAATTCGTAAGCTCGTACTCGCTGACGTATCAATGTTATCGGCTCCATGGCTCGTAACTTTTCATCGCGCCTCTCAACGCAGAGGGCCGAGGATTTACGTTCGACGCTCCGCTGGAGTTGAATCCGTTCTTCTGTCCGCCGAGAGGAAATACGTAAATACGCCGATTCTAACGACGAGATATTCATCCGGATAAGGACGATGATACTCGCGAGTTTCGGAGGACTCGTCGCGCGACATGCAAAGAGTACGTGACGTATTCGCGACGCCTACTATCTCGCGCACGTCGTGATGGCTTTCGTCGCGAGCGCATTCAATTCAGCGAGCTTCCGAGAACGTACGGTACGTTCTCGTACGAAATTCACGTCGACGGAAATGTATGTCCGAACTGTATGCGTTCGTTCGATTCGAATATCCGAAACACGCTGCAGTTAATCTACTGTCGATATTGCTGGAATTGAGTTAAGTTGAATAGAGTTTATTAGCGTGCCTGGGAATACGGTGTTTCGAGAATAGATGAAACGTAAATGAAACAGAAAGAATTACGTGATACATCGAAAAAAGCATTTATTTGTACGTTTGAGAGAAGTAAAGGTAAAAGGTAGTAATATATTATAGGTACATCATTGGTTAATTCTCTGCTTTAAAATGCGAGAATGCAGCTAGCAGAAGTAAATTTTTTATGCACGTTTGCTCAAGCAATCATGCGAAGCCTGTAGAAAATGGGAAATTTTGGCTTGAATTTCCGCGAACGCGGCGTATCGTCTGCGGAACGTGGTCAGGGTAAGGGGAATGCAAAGTTGCGGCAGCGATGCGAGTGGCAAGCTCAAAAACAAGTTCACAACTTTAGCGAATCGGAGGAAGGGGCGACTCTTGTCTCGGAACGGTACGTGACTCGGCTTGCGGCGAATTATTAAACTGCCTCGTAATTGAATCTGACCGGCTTTTGACCACGTAGATGCACGCTGCAGGTCGTGGTTACTTGCATGTTGCAACTCCGGTTCCCATATGCGGAAGAATTAGTGCGGAAATTATGGACGGAATTGCGCCAAGAGAGTTCCATTTGCCACACGGTATCTCGCGTTTCATTATTTTCGTACAAAGAGTAATCGATGCGTAAATTCGCAATCGCAGTATATTATTTGGAATTATTTGAAATTTAATGTGTATTATGCGATATCTTTTATATTTAAAATGCCTGTTACATTTATCTTAATCCGGGAGTAATCACTTGATTTTTTTTTTGCGTAAACAATCACTGGGATGTTTTTATACCTTAATTAAAATCGCTATTATTGCCAACGTATTGTATATTATTCATCATTTTCCGTTTTATTAGTATTTGAGAACATTATTGAGAAAATTAAATTAAAATTAAATTATGAATATGAATTTAATTATAATTTTCTAAAGAAAGTAAATAGAAACAAATAAATATTAACGAAATATGATATAGCTTATTATAACAGTTTCTGTAAAAAGAAAAATGAAGACTTAATTAATATAATATTTTATTGCGGATTTTTGCTAGAATTGTATATTTAGTGGTTTGTAAAGATTAATTATTAAAAAAGAAAATGTATATGTTAAATAATGTCATAATAAAACACATTATATCAATATTAATTATTTTATTAATTATTGTTTTTTAATCGAATCGAATTATGTCGAGATATAGAATCATTTACTGCATACATTAATATTTTATCATTAAATGATACGCTAAATCTAGATTATAGCTACTGATAGCTAGCTCTTAGTGGCATTTTGAGTATATAAAAGCGGAAATAATGTCGGTGAAATTTGGTTCGCCACAGAGTGGTCGCAGGAGAAGATCGAAGGTTAAAGGAGTTAAAGTTAAAGCAGTACCAGCCAGCGGAGCTAGGCCCGGGAATATTAGGTTTATCGTTTCCACGAGAGGGAATCGTTGAGGCGGCACAACGGATGAGAGGGCCGGGAGGACCGTAGCGGAAGGTGACGCTTTTCCATCGCCGCGAGATTGAATAATTCAAAAGCGCCTTGCCCAGCGATTTTCAAACGGCGAGCGCGCCCACTTCCGCTTGCGGACGCAATCCCTGCTCTAATTCCGCGTCTCCGAATAAATGCATACTATTAACGTGAAGAGAGACGGTGGGACGCGGAGATATACGCTTTCATTCTGAGAGAGCCATGTATCCCTCTCTCAATCTTACAGAGACTATCGCAGGAAAAAGGATTTCTCTCACTGATCTCGATATTCACCAAGCGTCCACTTACAGCGATGAGTTAGAATCGAGAGTAGGCCTCGATCTTTCTCCTCGTGATGCGCGTGATTTTGATTCAATATTTCTTTTTGCAAAACTTTGCTACTCATTCGTTTGTAAATAATTCGTTTTGTTCGTCATTAGAGTTGTGAGAACTGAAGACTATCCAAGTTTGTGCATCACGTGCCACGTCAATTCGCTACAACGAAGAGAAATCGCCAGTAAAGGTCCATGGGTCGTCGCAGACCTTCCACTTTGATTTTCCTCGTGCGCCTCTGTCATTTATTAAGATCGACGCTTTAAAAGCGGACCGGGACTGGGGCTCTCGGTCGAGTCAGAGCGTTGCCATAAACCCGTCATCGAGGTTGTCACTTCCGGCTCGAGAGTGGCGTTAAAAGGGCACAGAGGGGCGCTCACGCGGCACGTCGCGAAGTCGGTCGACGTCTCAAAGTGATTTCAATGTGTCGTTAAAAAAGGAAAAAGAAAGAGAGAGAGAGAGAGAGGAGGGGGAGGGGAGAAGAGAAGAGAAAGAGACAAGACAGCAAAGCGAGGTGAACACGAAAGGAAATATTCGAATGACGACGACGTTTTGCGCGCCGCGGTAATGGCGCCGTTCTATCACGATTATCGAGCCGCGATTCTGCATGCGACAAGGCGTCGTTACTCCTCCCTTCAACTTTCTCCCTCTTCACCATCTCATCCCTTTTCTCCTTTCTCACCTTCCTAAGCTACCCTTCCGCAAGACTCTGCCATCCTTCCAACGACAATCACCGCCCTCGGCCTTGCACCACCACTCCTTCTCATCGCCGCAGTACCCGTCGAGTCCCTTCATTCCGCTCTGCCACTTGACACTAGACGCTCTCTTCTGTCTAGTGGGGGATGACTGCATCCGCAAAGCTCAAAAACCTCTGACTCGCCTGTCGGCATAAATGCATGCAATATGTACACATATCCGCTGCTGTATGTGCATCGTTTGACAACGTGTCGCCAGACGATGTTTCAGACATCTTTACGTCATCCTGCACGTTTCTTAACGTTGTTTTCTTTCCTTGAAGCTTACTAAGCTTATATTTTTAAACGGTACCCCCTTTATTGAATGAATAAAAATATCGCGTTTACTTATTCTGTCGAATCGATTAAACATAGAATCGGAACCATTTTTTAGAAGGAATTGGGAAATATTTTATGATATTTTTTTTCTATTTTTTTATGATAGTTTTTTTTTTTTTTCAAGGCGAAATCTCGTATAGCCGCAAAAGTCTATATAGAAACTCCGGCACTCGAATATCATATTTCACAAGTTCGCGTAGCGTGGTTGCTGTCTCGTACATGAAAGGGTGTTGATTGGATCGTGACGCATCTGCAATGGCCTCGTTCGTCAGCGGCGTTATATTCCGAATTTCGGGCTCGCGACTCTCAAAGAGTTTGGGAGAAGGCAAAATGAGGAACGGATGGCGGAAAATTACTTGCTCTGTCATTCGCGCGTTGCATCGAGCAAAATTGTGCAATTAGCCGACACGACGCCGACGGCACGCAATTATTATAATTGCGCAATGTGTAATTGTATTATTCGTAATTTACTACGTACAGCGTCTAATCTCGCGGATGGTGAAGAGAAAATGTTTCGGATATGAAAATGGGAGGTGGAAACGGTGGCGAAGACAAATCTCTCTTGTAAACTTCACATTGTATACGCGTCTTCAAGAAGAAACAACGCAAGCAGGGCGTTGTGTGCATCATGCACAATACAATTGCCCTCATTCGCACGAAATAAACGCAAAAGAAAATCTTGCAGTATGCATGTACGATGCGAAAAACGTAGATCTAGCATGTGCATATGATAAATTCAACAAGTTTCGTAATACGAATGTAAATGTGCGAAATATGCAAGATTTGTTTCTCACATGAATAATGATAATAACGATGGGAGTCAATTTGAAACGCAAAATTAATTTTTGGAATTGAGCGGTGAGGTGAGAATGTAACCGGTACTGAAACAATCGGAAATATAAGAATGAATCGTGAAAGAAGTTGCGAAGAAACGTAACAATATCCGACAATGTGAGAAAACTGGTGAACGTCGTCAAGGGAAGGATCGAAGATTTTACGGAAAGAGAAGATTATGTTATGTTATCGCGCAGGAAGTTCATGAAACGTTGTCTAGCCGTTGGCAGATAGTTGACCGTGGTCGTTTCTTTATATTAGGCCCATAAAGGCAGCGAACCGGAGACTGTATATGGCCGGCGATTGCCACATTCTCCCATTCCCCGGTTTTTCCTCTCTGTGCTTCCAGTGGTCGGCGAGGCGAGGCTTTTACCGACGGTAGAGCAAACGGGAATGCGATTAATGGATCTCCACTTGCTAACGGAGTGATTTGTCGCGGGTGGAAGATTTACAGGGGATCGATCGCTCCGAGCATCCGCGACACATCGTCTCTGTAAGGCTCTGATTCATCTGTCACCGGATATTTATCGCGAATAAAAAAAAAAAAGGAAATGCGATTTCATTGAAATCTATAATATAATCTCAATAATTAATATTTTGTTAAATTAATTTTCAAATATAATATTACAAACGCGAATTTTCTATTGGCATTGTAAAAGCTTGTACTGTTGATACATTTTAACGAAGAAACATATGTTCAGTTCATTTTAAATTTTATATAATAAAACAGTGATAACTTAATATTATACTAATTATAAGAAAAATATTTTGTTTATATTTATATAAATAAATATAAACAAATATTTACAAATCTGAAAAATTGAGCGAAGAAATAATTAAATTCTTTGCTATGCATATAAAAAATATTTTGGCGTTGTTAAAAAATGCCAATTTTACTAAAAATTTACACTCAATTTTATTTCCTAGTGTGAAAAAAAGATAAATAAAATAAAGCGTTTCCATACTGTAGTAGGCCTTTAAAATTTTATTGAAATATAAAGGACGATTTATGTGAAGATCTTCAACGAATATTCAAAGTTTAGTCGAAAGCTAAATGAGAAAAGGGGAGAACAGGTTTAAATAAATTTTCCATTTTTGTTCGCGCGAAAAGGAAGCAGAGTGTGACGCCAGAATGAAACGTGGGAGAAGTCCGAAGTAAGCTAAAGAGGCAGAGAATCCAAACTAGAGAAGTATGCTGACGACGTGAGTGGTGTTCAGAGCCGTTCGCTGCCGACAAAGCGAGAAAAGAAAAGGAAGAAGACAAGCGATGGAGCAAGAGAGCGAGTATGTAAAGGATGATGGTTCCAGCAAACTAAGAGGACACACGAACTCATGGATGAAGCGGACGGAAAAAGTGGGTAGCCAGGAGGTTGGGAAGGGTGGCAAAATAGCGCGCTTTGTGCGCGGCGAGTGAGACGCCAGTCTTTATGACGCTACTCGGCCATAACGACGCCCATTGCATTGTGCTCCATGTAAAGCACACCCCGAGTTGTAGACCTGGGTTAAGATCGGCCTTGGCACCGAGGCCAGAAATTCGCGAGCGTCACCCTCGCCATCCTCGACTTTCCCTCGTTTTCTCCTGCCTCGCGGTCGTCTTCCTTTCTTCGCTTCATAATGCCTCGCGCGATAAAAGAAACGAACGTCGACGGTCTTTTTAAACGCGTCATCGCGATTCATTCACAGAACGGAGAAAGTTGAAGACGTGTCTGGAAGGAAACTGGCCATTTCTCATCGTGACGATCGTTTTGCGATCTCTTTGAGTCCATCAAGTGATTAGATGTCTCTGTAAGCAAACGATCATGAGCGCGAAAAAGGTAAAGCTGTCTCTGTGAATCGACTTAATTAATGTCGTTGGAGTGCTACGTGATTCTTGACTCGCAGTATTTGACTTGGACGTACCATAAAATACTTCAATTATGAGATTACGCGGAAGACATGCTCTTAAAATTTTTTATTGTGCGTTCAAATGTGAAATTCTTGCTCCTACATTTCGCGCACGATAATTATTTAAATTAGTCACGTACAATTTTTTGATAGCAATACGTATTATGTTCTTCGTGAAATCAGACGATATCTGATGCTAGTCGAGCGGAGGAAGTTAGTCATAGAATATGATTAGCAATAAAAAGTTGAACTTGGCTTCTATATCAATCCGTTTCAGAATTCTCTATAGCAAATATTCTTTTTTCCTTTTTTAATGAACGTCGGGAACTTTGGTGAAGAGAATAATTGAATTCACCAATGAAGAAGTTTTTCGATGAAGAATGCAAACGACAAGGTTGCGGAAGCGAGCGTTATTACTTTTAGCCTTTCTACCCGATAGATTTGTGTTCCAGAACTTGCCATCGCTCTCAAACAACGGGATGAGTAGTATAACGGAAATAGATCAGAAGACACCTGGTAGTAGGAGATAGAGACAAGTTCTGGTTTTGATAGTTATGATTGCGACGATGGCACGCCCCTCTTCTAGTTGGAGTTGCCGCCTGCTGAGTGCCATCCGTTTTCTATGATAGTATCCGTCTATAAACGGTTCTATGCTTCTGTTACAAGCTTAATCCATTAAAGATCCTTTATGAACACGATCTCAAATTTGCTCCTCTTGATTCGCTAATGATCTTTCCGATAATGATCAGAAAACAATATTGCAAAAAGACTTGGATTGAAAATCCCAAATTCGAATTATTTATGGCCACTCAGTACATAAAACGGTAATGGAGTATTTTTGTGTTTGAAGCGAAAACCTCGTAAATTTTTCGTCCGGTTTCGTCGGGAAAACAGATTTTAAAAGAACTTTCTCTGTGTTAAACCGCAGCCGTTATGTAACTCATTTAAATCAACTTGTCCCTCCTTCGAACTATCTCTTGCTTGTCCTCTCATCGAATTCAACGGATAATAATGTAGTCGAATGACGCGCCAGTGTTTTTAGGCGCGAGTTACTGCTGCTTCCGCGACCGTCTGATTTACATTTATTGCGCCGTTTACATAATGGCGCTCCTATATCTTCCGTTATTCCAACTAATTATACTCCCATTTGGATAAAATACGATTCCGACCGTCGGATATTTGAACGTTTCTGCACGAAGTTGAGGGATTCCGCCATTGGTTAATTTTCGTAGTGTCACGTATCCAAATTTATTTGTTCATAACTGTGACCATCATTATGCTACCTATAAACAGTAGAATACAATATTCATATTTATACGCGTACACCCATCAGCTAAAAGGTTGCAACTTGTAACACTTTTTTCCGATGAATTTCGGAACTCAGCCTTGCTCGTAAAGCAGTTGAACGTAAATTGTTACATTCATAAGTAAGAACCAATCACTCGCAGTATTCCGAAATCTATGAAAAAAAAAGTGTTGCAACCTTTTAGCTGATGAGTGCATAGTATGAAAAAAATGTGAAAGGCACTCTAATGATTTTTCACTCGTCTTTTCTCTATTCTATTCGATCGCAATTGCGCTCAGATTCCATAACATCATTGTGAGAATAAATCAATCTCCTGTATCGGATTTCAAGCGCGTGGCTCGCGAGATTAATCATTTTTCTTGCAATTGGATCGTCGACCGATCGATAGGGTCGTTATACGTAGCGAAGTCAATTTCGAGGTGATCGCATAAATTGTTCGTCGTTACGGAGTCCGGTAAGCCCATGGTGAGCAGATTTCACCTGGAAACTCACGCGGTGCGCTAATCTCATGGAGGATAATTCTCGCAGGCTGTAGCTAATTGGGATTAGGTCAAGAGAGCGAAAGCTTCCCAATGGAGACTTCAGGGCTACGTAATCAGAACTACAGAATGATCTTATTCTGTAATGGAAGCCGCAGCTTCCTACGGCGAACGGAGATGGTCGTCTGAGATCGACCGCTGTCTCAGCAGGTCTATTTAATTGCCCTCGTTTGTTACGATTACGTGAACGATACATCCTTTTTATCGTTATTCTTTGCTTGAAACGACTATTGTCCTTTTTACTGCCCCGCGTTCGCATGTACTTAGCCAGCGGCATATATTTCTCGGGTGAATTTCTGCTTAATGTTCGATAAAGAAAGATCGGTAGCAGGACTCTGCTTAATGTTCGATAAAGAAAGATCGGTAGCAGGACTCTGCTAGATTATCTCGACCCATTGCGGACGATATACCTATATAACACAGTGAGTAAATAAATAGAATGTGTGCTGAGGATAATATGATTTCTCGGTTGGTCGATCGCGAACTGTTTCTATCAGGATATTATCGTAAGTGACTTTATGATTCAATGAATTTATCATGATTTATATGCACATTTATAGTCACCGTAGTTGCATTGCAAGTTAATGAAAATCTTACTAGCATATTTATCTTTTATTGTACTAAATTTTTATAGTAAGGGAAAGC